>Ga0213876_10000169_pt1 | contig 68458 bp, 52 predicted proteins | sample BarmaccomBMRX_R9_FD_160113 | JGI IMG/M metagenome (GOLD analysis project Ga0213876, IMG submission 160113) | Root-associated microbial communities from Barbacenia macrantha in rupestrian grasslands, the National Park of Serra do Cipo, Brazil - RX_R9 | ecosystem: Host-associated > Plants > Roots...
AACGTCAACCGCCACTTCAACCCGACCAACGTCTGCTACGCCGACTGTAAGTTCTGCGGCTTCTTCCGCACGCCGCGCCAGCCCGACGCCTACACGCACAACATCGAGGACTCCCTGCGCATCGCGGGCGAGGCGGTCAAGGAGGGCGCGACCGAGCTGCACATCGTCGGCGGGCTGAACACGAAGCTGCCGTTCTCGTACTTCACAGACCTCCTCTCCTCGCTCAAGGCGCGGTACCCGCAGCTCCACCTCAAGGCCTGGACGATGGTCGAGCTCGACCACTTCGCGCGCTTCTACAAGATGTCGGATGAGGAGGTCATCAACAGGCTCAGGGAGGCCGGGATGGACTCGTGCCCCGGCGGCGGGGCCGAGATTTTTCGCGAGCCGACGCGCTCGATGATCTGCGCGCACAAGACGGACGCGCAGCGGTGGCTCGACCTCTCGGGCAAGGTGCACGCGGCCGGTCTGAAGACGAACGCGACGATGCTCTACGGCCACATCGAATCCGTGGAAGACCGCGTCGATCACTTCGTCCGCCTGCGCGAGCAGCAGGACAAGTCGGGCGGCTTCCAGTGCTTCATACCCTTAGCCTTCTACCCGCCGGGCTCGCAGCTCGCGCACCTGCCGGGGCCGACGGGCGTCGACTCCCTGAAGACGATGGCCGTCTCGCGGCTCATGCTCGACAACTTCCCGCACATCAAGTCCTACTGGGTGATGCTGGGCAAGCGGCTCGCGCAGGTCGCGCTCCACTACGGCGCCAACGACCTCGACGGCACCATCACCGAGGGCGGCGAGCTGACCGAGAGCTACTCGGTCGAATCGGGCGGCGAGGTCAAGATGTCCAAGCAGGAGATCGTCGCCATCATCGAAGACGCCGGACTTGAGGCGGTCGAGCGCGACACGCTCTACAACCGCGTCGAGGAGCCGGCCGTCGCCTGAACGAATTCGCCGCCGCCCGCGCGGGGCCGCCAACTCGCGTGACAACCAGCACCCGACGGCCTTCCGCCAGCAGGAGAAACGCGAATGAGTGAGGAAGAGCTTAGGAAGATAATGGAGTTCATCATTAAGCGACAGGAGGGCTTCTCTGAGAGGATGGATCAGTTCTCGGAGAGGATGGAAAGGATGCAGTTGTTGCATGAGGAACGCCTCGGCCAGCTTGAGAGGGCGGCCGTCCACCTCTACAACACGGTCGATGAACTCGGCCAATCGCAGAGGATGTTGACCGTGAAGATGGTCGAGCTGGCGGAGGCGCAAGCCCACGCAGACCAGCGCCTCAATGCCCTCATCGACATCATCGCGCAGGGGCGTGGCGGGACACCGGGGGGTTAAGAATTTTAGGGCGGGGCGTCGCGCTTGAATCTTAAGCCCGCCGCCCAAATTTATTTAATTCAGAGGACTCATGACGACAGCAACACAGACACGCACCATCACCGTCGCGCACTCGCCGGACTCGGACGACGCGTTCATGTTCTACGGGCTGGCGACGAACAAGATCGACACGGGCGACATCCGTTTCGAGCACACGCTCGAAGACATCCAGACTCTCAACGAGAAGGCGACGCGCGGCGTCTACGACGTGACCGCCGTCAGCTTCCACGCCTACGCCTACATCTCCGACAAGTACGCGCTGCTCCCGCACGGCGCCTCCATCGGCGACGGCTACGGCCCCATCGTCGTCGCGCGCGAGGCTCACAAGGTCGGGGAGCTACGGAACCTGAAAGTCGCCGTGCCGGGGACGATGACGAGCGCCTTCCTCGTCCTGCGCATCCTCGAACCAGACTTCGAGTACGTGGTCGTCCCCTTCGACCAGATCATCGAAGCCGTGCGGAAGGGCGAGGCGGACGCCGGCCTGCTCATCCACGAGGGGCAGCTCTTCTACCAGCGCCTCGGGCTCCAGAAGGTCGTAGACCTCGGCGAGTGGTGGAAGGAGAAGGAGGGGCTGCCGCTCCCGATGGGCGGCAACGTCATCCGCCGCGACCTCGGGCCGGAGACCGTCGGCCGCGTCTCGGACTACCTGCGCCAGTCCATCCAGTTCTCGCTCGACAACCGCCGCGACGCCCTGGCCTACGCCATGCAGTTCGCGCGCGACATGGACACGGAGCTGGCCGACCGCTTCGTCGGCATGTGGGTCAACCAGCTCACGCTCGACTACACGGAGCGCGGACGGCGCGCCGTCCAGCGCCTCCTCGACGAGGGCTTCGAGCGCGGCGTCATCCCGCACCGGGTCGCGGCCGAGTTCGTCTAGCGCGCCGAAGTTCCTGCAACTTGGAACTCGGGTTCGGCATCGAAAGGGTTGCTCGGCGGGCGTTTTCCCTGACTCAGAACGGCTCGCGCGTCTAACCCCCGAAGTCCAGTCCGGAAGAGAGATTTATGAGAAGAGTTCTTTTTACAGTCCTCGCCACCCTTCTCTGCACCGCTTCCGCGGCGGCGCAGAAGACCAAGACCACGCCCGCCTCCGCGCCCGGCCCGACCATCGTCAACCGCTCGGGCGCGCCCGAGGACGTGGAGCGCATCATCCGCGCCTTCACGCAGAGGGAGTCGGAGTTCCGCAAGGCGCTCAACGAGTACGGCTTCCGCCGCGAGGCCATCGTCCAGACCATCGCGTGGGGCGGGCAGATTTCCGGCGAGTACCTGCGCGTCTCGCGCTTCCTCTCCGACGACACCGGCAACCGCTACGAGAAGATTCTCAAGTTCCCCGTCCCGACCCTCACGGAGATCGAGATCACGGCCGAAGACCTGGACGACTTCGGCGGCGTGCAGGCGTTCGCGCTCGAGTCCTCGAAGGTCGGCGACTACAACTTCTCCTACGTCGGCAAGGAGAAGCTCGACGAGCTGGACACCTACGTCTTCGACGTGACGCCGAAGGTTCTGTCGGACAGGGCGCGGCTCGAGGCGATCAAGAAGACGAAGCCGCTCCAGCGCTTCTTCCAGGGGCGCATCTGGGTGGACGACCGCGACTTCCAGATCGTCAAGACGCGCGGCAAGGGCGTGCCCGAGACCGACAAGGCGAAGTTCCCCACGTTCGAGACCTACCGCGAGCAGATCGACGGCAAGTACTGGTTCCCGACCTACACCTACGCCGACGACGAGCTGACCTTCAAGACGGGCCAGTCCGTCCACCTCCGCATGCGGATCAGGTTCACGGACTTCGAGCCCCTGCGCGGCCGCATCCGCGTCATCGAAGAGGGCGACGAACTCAAAGACAAGACCGACCCCGACAAGCCGAAGCCCACGAAGCCGAAGCCGTAAGGCGTTTGAGTTAAGTCAAAGAGAGACGGCGGCGCGAGTTCAACGTACTCGCGCCGCCGTCTCTCTTTTAATGTCAAATTTCAAATTCTCAAGGCTTCGCCAACTCCTCCGCTATCGCCGTGTGCGCGCGCTCGACGAGGCGCTTCACGTCTTCGCCCGACATGCCGGCGGTGTCGATGGGCGGGAGCACGACCATCTCGGCCGTGCCGGGGCGCGCGACGCCGGTGCCCTTCCCCATCAGGTCGTCCGTGTACTTGATGGCGACGGGCACGACCGGCACCCCGGCCTCGACCGCCATGTAGAAGCCGCCCTTCTTGAACGGGAGCAGTTGGCCCGGCCGCGCCCGCGTCCCCTCGGCGAAGACGCCGAACGAGATGCCGGAGCGCAGGCGGTCGGTCGCGGCCTTCGTCGTGCGCAGGGCGCTCTCGCGGTTCGTGCGGTCGATGGCGAGGATGTTGACGAAGCCCATGCCGTAGCCGAGGATCGGCACCTTCAGTAACTCCTTCTTGGCGAGGATGCCGATGCGCCGCCGCAGGTGGTAGAAGAGCATCGCCGTGTCGAGGAAGGAGCGGTGGTTGGCGATGAAGACGTAGGACTGTCGCGGGTCTAGATTCTCCAGACCGCGCACGCGCACGGGCACGCCGCTCAGCCGCAGCCAAGTGCGCGCGCCGAAGAGCGCGAAGGGGTAGAGCCAGTGGCGCCGCCCCGCGACGAGCGCCACGGTAATCGACCACGGGCCGATGACGAGCAGCAGCATCGCGGCCACGAAGAGAGACCACCAGTACCAAAGCCTCCCGGCGGGCGTGCGCCGCGGCGCTGTGCTAGACTCGGCCTTCGTCAAATCCACACTTCGCTCTTGGCCCTTAATCTCTGTCGGAAGACTTTCAGGATGCATCCAGCGTTCCTTCGCCGCTCGTCTCTCTTCGCCGCAGCCGCGCTCGCGCTCTGCTGCCTGACTTTCACAGACGCACACGCGCAGCGCCGCCGCACTACCCGTCCCGCCCGCCCCCCGCAGCCGCCCGCGAGCGTCGGCACACCGACGAATCCCGCCTCCCGCGTCCCCTCGCCGCGCGAGGTGCTCGGCTTCACGCCCGGCGAAGACCGCAAGGTCGCCGACTGGAAGCAGATTACCGACTACTTCGGGCGGCTCAACGCGCGCGGCGGGCGCGTGCGCGTCCAGACCGTCGGCCAGTCCACGCTCGGGCGCCCACTCATCGCGGCCTTCATCAGCTCGCCCGAGAATATACGCGACCTCGACCGTTATCGCGAAATCCAGCGCCGCCTCGCAGACCCGCGGCTCGTCCAGAACGAGGCGGAGCGCGACCGCCTGGTACGCGAAGGCAAGGCGGTCGTCGTCGTCTCCTGCTCGATCCACTCGACCGAGATCGTCGCCTCGCAGATGTCTCTGCAGCTCGCCTACGACTTGGCCTCCGCGCAGGACGCCGAGACGCGCGAGGTCTTGGACAACACCATCCTCATCCTCATCCCCTCGCCCAACCCCGACGGCATCGACATCGTCGCCGACTGGTACAGGCGCTCCCTGGGGAAACCGTGGGAGGGCACCGAGCCGCCCGAGATTTATCACGCCTACGCCGGCCACGACGACAACCGCGACTGGTTCATGCTCAACCTCGGGGAGACGCGCGCCGTCACGCGACTCCTCTGGAAGGAGTGGTTCCCGCAGATCGTCTACGACGTGCACCAGCAAGGCTCGACGGGGTCGCGCTTCTTCGTCCCGCCCTTCTTCGACCCGCCGAACCCGCACATCGCGCCGCTGCTCCTGCGCGAGGTCGGACTCATCGGCCACAAGATCGCCGCCGACGCCGAGGCCGCGGGCTTCCGTGGAGTCGTCACCAACGCGATGTACGACACGTGGTGGCACGGGGGCTTCCGCACCGCGCCCTACTTTCACAACTCGGTCGGCATCCTGACCGAGGCGGCGAGCGCGCGCCTCATGACGCCGGTCAAGGTCACGCCCGAGCAGCTTCGCCGCGCCGCGGTGCGCGGCATGCCGACGGCCCTGCCCGAGAGCCCGACGACCAACTTCCCAGACCCCTGGCCCGGCGGCGAGTGGCGCGCGCGCGACATCCTGAACCTGGAGCTGACCTCCGCGCGCTCCGTGCTCTCGCTGGCGGCGAAGTACCGCGAGCGCTACCTGCGCAACTTCTACGAGCTCGGCCGCCGCGCGCTCGACTGGCCGCCCGCGGACAGTGACGACGTGCTGGCCTACGTCATCCCCGCCGGACAGGGGAGGGATGAGAACGTCTCGAAGCTCGTCACGCTCCTCGTCGAGCAGGGCGTGGAAGTTCACAGGATGGACGCGGAGCTGCACCTGATGCTGATGGGCTCGCGCGGCAACGTCTACAACGACATGAAGCAGGCGCCGCCCGAGTGGCCCTCGGGCAGCTACCTCGTCTTCCTGCGCCAGCCCTACCGCGCGAACGTGCAGGCGCTCTTCGAGCGGCAGGACTACCCAGACCGCCTCGCGGGCGGCGCGCCCGAACGCCCCTACGACGTGGCCGGGTGGACGCTGCCGATGCAGATGGGCGTCGAAGCCTACCCCGTCCACAGCATCCGCGAGCCCGAGTCGCAGCGCCGCCTGACGTTAGTTAAAGGCGAGGACGAGGTGCGGCGCGACCTCGGCCTTAACACGAACGTCTCGGGCCGCGACGCCGCCATCCGGAGCGACACCCGCGGGCAGTATGACCTGAGGACGACGATTGTCGACTCGCAGATTCAGAACCCGATTAAACGCCCCGTCCGCCTCGCGCTCTACAGGAGCTGGACGGGCTCGATGGACGAGGGCTGGACGCGCTGGCTCTTCGACACCTTCAACGTGCCCTACACATCTTTGCGCGACGCGGACGTGAGGGCCGGTTCCCTGCGCGCGAAGTTCGACGTGATCGTGCTCCCCTCGATGCGCCTGCGCGAGATAGTCGAGGGGCGCGCGAAGGACACGGCTCCCGTTGAGTTTACGGGCGGCATCACGGAGGCGGGCGTCGCCAACCTCCGCCGCTTCGTCGAGGAGGGCGGCACGCTCGTCTGCTGGGACGACTCGACCGAGCTGCCCATCAAGCGCTTCGACCTCCCCGTCCGCAACGCGCTCGAAGGTCTGCGCGCGGCCGACTTCTACTGCCCCGGCTCCGTCCTGCGCATCGAGGTCGAGACCTCGAACCCGCTCGCGCGCGGCTTCCGACGAGAGGCGGACGCGTACTTCGTCAACAGCGCCGCCTTCGAGGTGACCGACACTTCGAAGGCGCGCGTCGTCGCACGCTACGCCGGCAAGGACGAGGTGCTGCGCTCCGGCTGGCTCCTCGGCGCGGACAAGCTCGCCGGCCGCGCCGCCCTCGTCGAAGCCACACTGGGCCGCGGCCGCGTCATCCTCTTCGGCTTCCGCCCGCAGCACCGCGGCCAGACCTGGGGCACCTTCCCCTTCATCTTCAACGCGATTGAGAGCGCTGCGCGCTGAGGGGTGCTGGGTGTTGGGTGCTGGGTGCTGGGGAAGAACCGAGTTTTAACCCAGAACCCAGAACCCAACACCCCAAAAAAACCCTGGCATCCGTGCGGCCACCCGGCACGTCAAAGAGGGGCGCAAGCCTGCGCCGTCCGGAGAAAATGCTGTGAAAAAGCTTTTACGCCTGTCCCTGGCCCTTGTCCTGCTCGCGTCCGCGGCCGCGCCGGAAGCCTTTGCGCAGACGCGCCCGCGCCGCGTCGGCCAGACGACGCTGCCGCCGGCCGCAAGCCCCGCGCCCGCGCCGACGCCCGAGCAGCGGCGCGCCCCGCGCCTGGAGGGGGCCGGTTCGGGGCAGGCGCAGCAGCGCCCCGCCCAACAGTCCTCCGCGGAGGTCGCGGAGGAGGTCGGCGAGGACGAGGTCGTGCGCGTCAACGCGGCGCTGGTGACCGTACCCGTCTCGGTGCTCGACCGCGACGGCCGCTTCATCGGCGGCCTGCGGCAGGAGGACTTCCGCGTCCTCGAAGACGGCGTCGAGCAGCGCGTCGCGTACTTCGCGCCCGTCGAGCAGCCCTTCACCGTCGCCCTCGTCATCGACACCTCGGGCTCGACCCGCTTCAAGCTCGAAGACATCCAGGACGCGGCCATCGCCTTCCTCGACCAGTTGCGCCCCGCGGACCGCGTCATCGTCATCGCCTTCGACGACCAGGTGCGCGTCCTCTCCGAGGCGACGAGCGACCGAAACCGGCTGCGCGCCGCCATCAGGCAGACGCGCCCGGGCGGCGGCACGCGCCTCTACGACGCCGTAGACCTCGTCATCAAAGACCAGCTCGGCCGCGTCGAGGGGCGCAAGGCCCTCGTGCTCTTCACCGACGGCGTTGACAGTTCGAGCCGCCGCGCCAGCTTCGAGAGCACGCTCGAAGAGGCCGTCGAGCTCGACGCGATGATCTACCCCATTCAGTACGACACCTGGACCGGCGGTAGCGGCAACGGCGGCGGCGGCGGCCAGTGGCCGGGGCCGAACCGCTACCCGAGGCGGCGCGGCGGCGGCGGCGGGCGCAACTCCGGCTGGGGGGACATCCTCGGCAGCATCATCCTCGGCGGCGGCAACGTGAGGATCGGGGGCGGTAACGGCGGCGGCGGCGGTGCGCCCGCGCCGGGGACGACGCGCGAAGACTATGACCGCGGCGGCGAGTACCTCCGCCGGCTCGCGCAGTCTTCCGGCGGGCGCCTCTACGACGCGCGGGACATCAACTATCTCGAACAGGCGTTCACGAACATCGCCGAGGAGTTGCGGCGGCAGTACAGCCTCGGCTACTACCCCTCGCGCCAGGCGCAGGCCGAGGAGCGGCGCCAGATACGCGTCCGCGTCCGCCGCCCCAACCTCGTCGTCCGCGCGCGCGACAGCTACGTCTACCGCCCCGACGGCGGCACAGGCCCCGACGCCACCACCGCGCAGGGCAATAACACCCCGCGCCAGTCGGCGCCCGTGCTGCGCCGCAACCTCGACCCCTTCGGCGGCGGGCTCAAAGAGTGACGGGCGCCGTGAGCTGAGTTAAAGAGATACTGCCCGTCGCAGGGGGCCGGAGAGTCGGACTTCAAGACTCTCCGGCCCCTTCGTTTGTCCGCGCGGCTCGCCCGTCGCGGCAAGGGGCTTGAGTCCAATGCCCGCGCCTGCTGCCGGGTAAGAATTCCGTTGACCTCGCCACCGAATGAGAGTACAAGGTCTGTACGCCGTTAAGAAAACTGCCCACGCCCCCGGCGTAGCAACCCTCCCTCCCGATAGTCCTGAACGCCCTGCCCCCTCTCGGCATCCCCCTTCCGGTACGCGATGGCCTCCCGGCCGCCTTTGACAGGAGAGATACCATGAATATCCACGGACTCCGCTCACTGCTCAGCCGCCGACATGTAGTGCCCTTCACCATCCTCTTCTTCCTGGCCGTTGCCTTCGTCTTCGGGTTCACGACCGGCGTGGTACAGACTTCCGCCACGGCGAGCGGAATCGGGCGGGGCTCCCAGAGACCTCAGTTCCCGTCCGACGCAGACGTGGCGCGAGATTTCGACGACGACGACCTGAAGGCGAAAGACGACAAGCCGGCCGGCACGTGGGGGTACGCGACGCTGCTCGACGATAAGAAGGATGACCCTTCGGTGCCGGCCTACGTGCGTAGCATCCAGCTGCTTTCCGGCGGGGGGAAGCACCAACTGATAAATAAGATCAAGCGGGTGGAGGTCAGAAACAGGAGTTCCCAACCCATCGTCTCGGTGCAGGTGAGGGTCGAGGTCGTCTACCTCGACCAGCCCGACGACGTTCTGCTGGCGGACGCCTTCCCGCCCGTTAACGCCTACATCACCCCGGACTCGCCGCAGGTCGTCGAGATCAGAACGCTACACCCTCCCAGGCTGTTGAAGCCTCTAGCGAGGGGCGGCGAGTTGTACGGGGACTTCGGCATCAGGATGGGCGTGCAGGAAGTCCGGTTCGCCGACGGGACGTTATGGAGGCGGCCGGAGCCGGCGGCCTTTATAAAATCTCCTTACCTCGACCAGCCTCCGAGTTTAAGGTTCCCGGCCCTCGCCTCTTTAGCCACCTCCATCATCCCGCCCTTCCGGGGTTCGGACAGGGAGCGGGCCCACGCGGCGCGGTGTCAGGGTAAGCCGATGTTAGCCGCCTCGGCCCTTTCGCCGGCCCTGTTCGAGTATGACACCTGCACCGAGAACGCCGGCCCCTTCGTGGACAGCACCGGGAGAAAGAGTTGCTCGGCTACGGGCACCTCGACCTGCCGCGCGCATTGCAGCGACGACGGCTATTGCACGACCTGGCAGTCGCCGGAGCTGTGTGAAGACCCCGAGCCGATCACCTGCCCGACCTACCCCTGCTACGACGTGGAGAACTGCATCCTCTGCTCCAGCGACGGGTGTACGTGCCTGCAAACGTGGGGGACGCCGATCCTCATCGACGTGTCGGGCAACGGCTTCGATCTGACCGGCCTGAAGCAGGGGGTCAGGTTCGACCTGAACGGCGACGGCCGGGCCGGGCACATCCCGTGGACGGCCCCCGGCTCCGACGACGCCTGGCTGGCTTTAGACCGCGACGGCGACGGCGCCATCACTAAAGGCGCGGAGTTGTTCGGCGACTTCACCCCGCAGCCGCCGCCGCCGGCCGGCATGGGGAAGAACGGATTCCTGGCGCTGGCCGTGTACGACAGGCCGGAGCAGGGCGGCAACTCGGACGGCCTGATCGACGGGGCCGACGCGGTCTACACGTCGCTGCGCCTGTGGCAGGACGCGAACCACAACGGGGTCTCGGAGCCGCGGGAGTTGCACACGCTCGCGGAACTCGGGCTGGCGTCCATCTCGCTCGACTACAAGGAGTCGAAGCGTGTTGACCGATACGGCAACGCGTTCCGCTACCGCGCCAAGGTCAAGGACGTGCGCGGCATGCAGATGGGGCGCTGGGCGTGGGACGTGGTTCTCGCCGCCGCCCAGTAGCCGTAAGACGGAGAAAGGGTGAGGGGGAAGGGAGACGAAGTGTCTTCCCTTCCCCCTCACCCTTTCTCCCTCGGCCTCCGGCCTCAGACGACCGTGCCGTCGCGGACGATGCCGTTCTTGGGGACGATGATGATGCCGTCGCGGATGAACCAGCCGGCCTCGGGGTCTTCGGCCTCGGCGACGCGGCGCTCGTTGACGAGGCGGACGCCCGCGCCGATGCGCGCGTTCTTGTCCACGATGGCGTTGCGGATGACCGAGCCTTCGCCGATGCCGATGCGCGGCTTGCCCTCGCGCGCGTCGCGCTCCATCTCCTCGATGGACTGGTAGTAGTCGGCGCCCATCACGTACGTGTCCTCGATGTTCGCGCCGAAGTCGATGCGCGTGCGCACGCCGATGAGCGAGCGCGTGATGACCGCCCGGCTGATGATGCAGCCCTCGGAGATGATCGAGCTGTTGATGTGGCAGTTGTTCACCTTCGACGGCGGCAGGTAGCGCGCGCGCGTGTAGACCGGCGCGTCCGTGTCGAAGAGGTTGAACTTCGGGATCGTCGCCGTCAGGTCGAGGTTCGCCTGGTGGAAGGCGGAGATCGTCCCGATGTCCTCCCAGTAGTCGTCGAAGAGGTAGCCCTGCACGTTGCCGGTCTCGATGGCCGCCGGGATGACCTGCTTGCCGAAGTCCATCCAGGTCGGGTCGCGCGCGAGCAGCTCCACCAGCCAGTCGAACTTGAAGACGTAGATGCCCATCGAGGCGAGGAAGGGGCGCCGCGCCGCCTCCTCGGCCGAGAGGCCGAAGGGCGTCGTGTCCACCCGCATCTCTTCGAGCGCGGCGCCTTTGGGCTTCTCGCGGAACTCGGTGATGCGCCCGTCCGGCTCCATCTTCATCAGGCCGAACTCCTCGGCGGCCTCGCGCACGAACGGGATGACCGAGATGGTCACGTCGGCCTCCGTCGCGAAGTGGCGCGCGATGAACTTGCGGTAGTCCATCCGGTAGAGGTGGTCGCCCGAAAGTATCAGCAGCGTGTCGATGCCCCAGCTCTCGATGTGCGGCAAGACCTGCCGGACGGCGTCGGCCGTCCCCTGGAACCACTGCGGGTTCTGCGGCGTCTGCTCGGCGGCGAGAATCTCGACGAAGCCGTTCGAGAACTGCGAGAAGCGGTAGGTCGTCGCGATGTGCTTGTTGAGTGACGCCGAGTTGTACTGCGTCAGCACGAAGATCTTCAGGATGTCCGAGTTGATGCAGTTCGAGATCGGGATGTCCACGAGCCGGTACTTGCCGCCGAGCGGCACGGCCGGCTTCGAGCGCAACAGCGTCAACGGCGACAGGCGCGTGCCCGCGCCCCCGCCCAGGATGACGGCGAGAATGTTCGGTCTCTTCGGAGCCATCGCCTACACCTTCCGTGGTCGTCTTGGAGAACTGAGTGCCCCGAGCATAGACCCGAAGCGCCGCGCGTTTCAAGCCCGCGCGGCGCGGGAAAGGTTCTCTTACTGTTACAAAAGGTGTGCGCCCGTACGGCGGCCGGCGCTTATTTGACGAGAGCCTGCGGGTAGGCGAGATGCACGCCCTGTTTGCGCAGCTCCGGGTTGACGAGTTCGACGCGCAGCTTGAGCGGCTTGCCGCCGCCGCCCTGCGCCGCGGGGCTGGCGAACGTGAGCGTGTAGGCGCTGAGCAGCTCGCGCCGCACCTGCTCGAAGGCGGCGGGGAGGTCGCTGTTCTTCTTCGGGAAGAGCGCGCGCCCGCCCGTCCGCTCCGAGACCTTGCGCATAAAACCTTCGTCCACGCCGTCGAAGCTCAGCTCGTCGGCGATGCCGACGCCGTAGACGGCGACGCCTTCGCGCAGGAGGCGCTCGAAGGCCTTGTCCGGCTTGAGGCGGCTGCTCGTGTCCACGCCGTCGCTGATGAGGAGGACGACGCGGCGACCCTTCCCTGCGCGCGCGAAGATGTCGTCGCAGACCTCGACGAGCGAGTCCCAGACGGCGGTCGAGCCGGCGCGCATGCCGGGGTCGTTCGGCCTGGGGTTGCCGACGAAGACGCCGCCGCCGATGTAACCCGTCGGCGGTTTGAACTCGACGGAGGCGATGGCCCGCCGCACGGCCGCGCCGTCGGCGGTCAGACCCAGCAGGACATCTATCTCGCTCGTGAAGGTGACGACCGCCACGTCGTTCGCGGCGCCGCGCGCGAGCAGCGCCGGGACGAGGCGGTCGGCCGCCCCCTGCGTGAAAGGCAGCACGCGCTCCTGCGACGCGCTCACGTCGAGCATGACGACGACGTGCAGCGGCTCGGCCCCGCGGGGCGAGAAGGAGAGGACGTTCTGCGGCCGCCCCTCGACCGTGACGCGCAGGTCTTCCGCCTTAATCCCCTCGACCGGCCGCCCCTCCCTGTCCACCGCTCCGAGTTGGACGGCGACCTGCCCCGACTCCTGCCGCGCCGACGCGGCCGTCGCCGAGAGGAGCAGAACGGCGACGGCCGCCAGCAACAATTTCGAACGCGGGGTCTTAAATCGCATCTCCTTCAAGCTCTTTAATAGGCCGCGGCCGAGGCGGCCGTCTTCACGCCCGCCGCCTCCTGCGCGATCTTGACGCCGACCGAGGCGCCGATGCGCGTCGCGCCGGCCTCGACCATCGCGCGCGCGTCCTCGATCCCCTTCACGCCGCCCGCGGCCTTCACGCCGAGGTCAGGCCCCACGGTGCGCCGCATCAGGGCGATGTCGGCCACGGTCGCGCCCGACTTGGCGAAGCCGGTCGAGGTCTTGACGAAGTCGGCGCCCGCGCGCTTGGCGGCGAGGCAGGCGCGCACCTTCTCCTCGTCGGTGAGGAGCGCCGTCTCGATGATGGTCTTCACCAGCACGCCCGCCTCGTGCGCGGCCTCGACGACCGAGCGGATGTCGTACTCGACGGCGCAGTCGTCGCCGCTCTTCAGCGCCCCGATGTTGATGACCATGTCGATCTCGCGCGCGCCGTCGAAGATGGCGCGGCGCGTCTCGTAGGCCTTCACGTCCGGAAGCGTCGCGCCGAGGGGGAAGCCGACCACCGTGCAGACGGGGACGCCCGACCCGCGCAGCACGCACGCGGAGGTCTTGACCCACGAAGGATTCACGCACACGCTCGCGAAGTGGTACTGCGCGGCCTCCTCGCACAGGCGCGTGATGTCCTTCTCGCTCGCCTCGGGCTTTAAGAGAGTGTGGTCAACCATCGCCGCCCAGTCGCGCGCCGTCGCCCCCTCGCCCAGAAGGATGCCGATGCGCGACGCGCCCGCGTCCAAGACCCTCTGCATGCGCTCCGGGCAGCGGTTGAAGCAGGCGCTCCCGCACCCGCACGCCCCGTCCTCCGCGCCCCCGTTCAGCCGCGCCACGATCACGTCCGTGATCTGCTCGACCAGCCGCTCGAAATCCCCGTTCTGCGAATAAGCCATGAAGCCCACGCTCCTTCTACGACCTCTCCGAATCGCCGGCCGTCTCCTCGACCTCAATCTCCTCCGCCGGGATAATGACGACCTTCCCGTCCCTCCAAGTAGCGACAGGGTTGCCGGCACGCTTATGGTCGAGCAAAGCGTTGCGAGTCGCGCGCCGCAATGCAGCCACAACGGGCTCGCCTTGCACGACGTTAATCTCCTTCCGGCCTGATTGCTTCACGCTATCATCTCGCGGAGTCGTTGCCATAAATCCTCCCGAAGAATCTTCGGCGGTGTGTTCTTGTTTTTATTCGCTATCTCTATTGGCTCACCTAACTCGGAATTATCGTACATTCCCCACGTATCAGCCAGCTCGCTATACACCGCGAAGAAGTTCTGCGCGCCTTTAACGTAGCGCCTGCGGATCACCTCTTCCGGCACGTCATGACCGCCCCTGCGCACCCTCTCGCGCACGCGCTGCACCGCCAGGTCAGCGCTGTTCAGCCAAACGTAAATGAGGTGGAATTCGTAGCCCCTGGCGCACAGCTCTTTAATCAGCCGGGCGTAGGAGCGGCTGGCGAGCGTCGTCTCAAAAGCGAAGCTTAGGTTCTGCTCTGCGAGAGAACGGATTCGCTTGAGCATGATGCGACCTGCTTCAAAGGCGACGCTCTCCGGACTGAAAGCTGACAAACCGTGCGCGATGGAATCGGCGTTAACGTATTCCATCAGCCCGTACTCATCTCGTATCAGAAACGGCGCGAGGGTCGTCTTGCCCGCGCCGTTCGGCCCCGCGATGACAATGAGCTGCGGACTGCTGTCGCTCATTCTCAAGTTCTGTACTGGCGTTCGACGGCGTCGATTTTGGCGACGCGGCGCTTGTGGCGGTCTTCGGTGAGGTCGGCCGAGAGCCAGGCGCGGACGATGTCGCGCATCTCGGCGGCGTTGATGGTGCCGCTCCCCAAAGTGAGGACGTTGGCGCCGTTGTGCTCGCGGGAGTTGACGGCTACACGCACCGAGTAGCAGGCGGCGGCGCGCACGCCCGGCACCTTGTTGGCCGTCATGCACGAGCCGACGCCCGCCCCGTCGATGACGATGCCGAGGTCTGCCTCGCCCTCCGAGACCGCGCGCGCGACCGCGTGCGCGAAGTCCGGGTAGTCGACCGCGTCGGTCGAGTTCGTGCCGAAGTCGCGCACGCGGTGGCCGAGTTCGGCGAGGAAGACCTTCAGCTCCTCCTTCAAAGGGAAGCCGCCGTGATCCGCGCCGACGGCGATGATCTTCTCCGCGCGCGGGCCGCGGCGCGGCACGCGGCGGACGAGCTCGATGCGGCGCTCGCGGACGATGTCGGCGGCGAGCGGCGTCAGCCTCGCGCCTTCGGCGATTCTCAGGCGGGAGCCCTCGGGCAGGCCCCTCAAGTCGTCCTCGGTGAGGACGTTCTTGGATGACTCGTCCTGGTCGTAGTCCTTCTGTGCTTCGGCCGGCTTCGGCGCGGGCGCGGGCGCGACGTTGACGACGCGCGCGAGGGCGGGCTGCGGCGGCGCGCCGGCCTCTTCCTCGGCCGGCGACGCGTTCTGTAAGACTTCGCGCACGAGCGCGCGGACGCGGTCGCGCGTGGACTCTGTGGGCCGTTCTTCAGCCATAAAGGAACCCGTGAACGTCTACCATTTGACCTTAAGCGTGGAGCGCGCATAGTATGTCGCACCACGGCGGCCCCGCGCAAACAGCTCAGGCGCCGCCCGTTCCCGCTTACGTTTTCTTAAACACAGAGGAGGCCGAATTGTCTTCATCCGCCGTCGCTTTGTCGGAGTTCAGCAACCCCAACCTGGAGCCGCTCTTCACCGCCGAGCAGATCCAGAACCGCGTCGCCGAGATGGGCGCCGAGATCGCGCGCGACTACGCGGGCCAGACGCCGCTCCTCGTCGGCGTGCTCAAGGGCGCGTACATCTTCCTGAGCGACCTCGTCCGCGCCATCGACCTCCGCCTCGGCGTCGAGTTCATGGCGATTTCGAGTTACGGCTCGGGGATGCGCTCGACGGGGGAGGTGAAGATCGTCAAAGACCTCGACGTGCCGGTGGACGGCCGCGACATCCTCATCGTCGAGGACATCGTGGACACGGGCCTGACGCTCTCGTTCCTCATCGGGAGCCTCCACCAGCGCGGCGCGAAGAGCGTCAAGCTGGCCGCGCTCCTCGACAAGCACGAGCGGCGCGAGAAGGACGTGCCCATCGACTACTGCGGCTTCCAGATTCCGGACGCCTTCGTCGTCGGCTACGGCCTCGACTACGCCGAGCGCTACCGGAACCTCCCCTACATCGCCGTCATCAAAGACCCGAGCCTCAAGGACTGATTTAGAAAAAATTAACCACAGAGACACAGAGGCACAGCTTGAAGAGCTATGACTTCAAAGCTGTGCCTCTGTGTCTCTGTGGTTAAAACTCAGTCTGCGATGAGACGCAGGAAACTCTCGCCCGCCTTCAGTCTCAGGCCGAAGTTGTCGGCGATGGTCTGGCCGATGTCGGCGAGCGAGCCGCGGTCGCCGAGACGGACGCCGGCGCGCGCGCGCGGGCCGTAGACGAGGAGCGGGGCGTACTCGCGCGTGTGGTCTGTGCCGCGGTAGGTCGGGTCGTTGCCGTGGTCGGCGGTGATGACGAGCAGGTCGCCCTCGCGCATCGCACTCTCTATCTCCGGCAGGCGCGCGTCGAAGTGTTCGAGAGCGCGCGCGTAGCCTTCGACGTCCCGGCGGTGGCCGTAGAGCATGTCGAAGTCCACGAGGTTCGAGAAGATGAGGCCGCGCGTGTCGCCTCTCAGGGCTTCAATGGTCTTGTCAATCGACTGGTCGTTGTTCTTCCCCGGCAGCTCCTGCGTGACTCCGGACGCGTCGTAGATGGAGGAGATTTTGCCGACGGCCACCACGTCGAGTCCCGCGCCCGAGAGGACTGGCAGGAGCATGTCGCGCGGCGGCGGCACGGCGTAGTCGTGCCGGTTCTCGGTGCGCTTAAACGCCCCCGGCTCGCCGACGAAGGGGCGCGCGATGACGCGGCCGACCTCGTGCTCGCCCCGCAAAAGGTTCCGCGCGGCCTCGCAGATTTCATAGAGGCGCGGGACGGGGATGACCCCCTCGTGCGCGGCGATCTGGAAGACCGAGTCGGCCGAGGTGTAGACGATGGGCTTGCCCGTCTTCACGTGCTCCTCGCCGAGTTCCTTAATGATCTCCGTCCCCGAAGCGGGGTAGTTGCCCAGCACCCCGGGCACGCGCGCCTCCGAGACGAAGCTGTCGATCACGTCCTCGGGGAAGCCGTTCGGGTAGGTCGGGAAGGCCTTCTCAAGAATGATGCCGGCCATCTCCCAGTGCCCGGTCGTCGTGTCCTTCCCGTTCGAGCGCAGGGCGCAACGCCCGTAAGAGGCGCGCGGACTCTCCACGGCCGCGACGCCGCTCAAGCTCCGCACGTTCCCCAGGCCCCACGCGCGCAGGTTCGGCAGGTTGACCTGCCGCGACTCGCAGATGTGCCCCAGCGTGTCCGACCCCGCGTCGCCCCACTCGGCCGCGTCCGGCATCTCGCCCATGCCCAGACTGTCAAGCACAACCAGCGTGACGCGTTCAAAAGCGCGCCTCTCATCAGTCATCAATTTTTCATCCTTCTTGAAAGTCTTAATTTCAAATTTGAAATTTCAAATTCTCAACTTAGCTCCGCGGCGCCTGGTAGCCCTCGCGGGCGCGCACCTGCGCGTCTTTGACGGTGCGCACCTGGACGCTGATCTTGCGGAAGGTGCCGTCGCGCGCGGTGTTGGTCGAGTAGTAGCCGATACTGTACTGCGTGCCGATGTCTTCGGCCACCTGGCGGAAGGCGCGGCGCGCGTCGCGGAGGTCTGCGGCCGGGAAGGTCTTGCCGCCCGACTCGCGCGCGAGGCTCGCCATCTCGGAGCGCGCCAGTTGGTAGAGCGTGCGGCTGGCGTGCATGCGCTCGAACTGGCCCATGCGGCAGAAGTTCGAGAAGTCCTCGGCCGAAGCGCCCGGCGCGATGACGCGCTGGTAGCGGCGGAGCTGCGTGGACGAGAGGCGCAGCGCGCCGTCGTCCTCGCAGTCCTGCATCAGGCGGTCTTCGACGTAGTCCTCGGTGTTGACGAGCACGAAGTAGGAGACGACGCCCGCGCCCTTCAACTTCTCGCGCGCCTCCTCGAAGGAGGACTCGCTCGTCGAGTCGACGCCGTCCGTGAGCGCGACCAGAGCCCTCCGGCCGCGCGTCTGCTCGGTCGGCCGCTCGCGGAAGACGTCGGCCGCGACCTTCACGAGGCTGTCGTAGAAGGGCGTGCCGTTCGAGGCACCGACCGACTCGACCGCGTCCTGCAGGAGGTCTCGGTCGTCTGTGAGCGGCGCCTTCAGCTCGACGGCGGCGAGCGCGTCGCTGCCCTCCTTCTTCGTGTTGAAGGAGAGGATGGCGACGCGGTCGCCGGGCCGGAGGGCGTCGACGAAGGCGCGGGCGGCGGCGCGGATGAGGCCCACGTCCTCGCGCGTCGAGCCCGAGGTGTCGAGGAGGAGCGCGACCTCGAAGGGCGCCTCGGTCGTCGAGAAGTTGGCGATCTTCTGCGGGCGCCCGTCCTCGAAGACCTGGAAGTCGGCGGCCTTGAGGCCCGTCAGCGGCCGGCCCGCGCGATCCGTGACGACGGCCGGGACGGAGACGAGCTGCGTCTCGATGCGGACGACGTCGTCCTCGTCGACCTCTTCGCCGCCCGCGACCGTTCTCTGTGGCGCGGGCTGCTTCGCGGGCGCAGACTGCGGCGCGGGGGTCGGCGTGGGCGCGACGCGGCGCGGGCGCTGGTGCTGCGCCTGCTCCTCCTGCGCCGGCGTGTTGACGAGTGTGAGCAGCGCAGCGGCCACCGCGAGCGCGAACATCTTTAAGCTTGCAGGGGACTTCGGCACGGTCTTAAACTCTCGCGGGTAGAACTTTCGCCGTAGAATATAGCCGCAAACGGCCGCCGACGGAAAGGACGAAGATGCCAGTCATCGGGAGACTCGACGGGCAGGTTGACGAAGTCATCATCAAGCCCATCTCGCGCCGACGCGACGAAGAGGAAGAGACACACGTCCCACCTCAAACGTCCGACGACACCCCGTCTCACACGCCGCCTTCCGATGAGAGTTCCGCGAACACGGACGAGTTGCCCGTCTGGCTCTTGTAAGAAGGGTTCTGGGTTCTGGGTTGTAGGTTCTGGGTCTGGCCGCTATTAAAACAATGACCAAGGCCGACACCAGAACTCAGAACCCAGCACCCAACACCTAGAACCCAACACCCCTATTTCCAGATTCCCGCCGCGCGCCACTGCTCGCCGACCTTCGTCTCTTCGGCCATGCGTTTGACCTCTTCGGGTTTGAGGCGGCGGCCGAGGCGCTGGGGGCGTTCGGCGATCTGATAGGCGGTGGCGGCGAGCACGGCCACGGCCGAGGCGTAGTCGCGCGGGTCGATCTTGTCGGGCGTGTCGGCGATGGTGTGGTGGACTGGGAAGTAGGGCGTCTCGTCCTGTAGGAGGATGAGGTTGGGCACGCCCTCGGCCATGAAGGGCGCGTTGTCGGTGGCGGCGAACGCGGCGTGCTCGACGGCGAAGTCGCCGAACTGCGCGAGCGGTTCCGAAAGCTCCCGGATGCGAGCGTCGAGGTCTTCCCTGCCCATCGAGAACCAGCCGGCGGGGCGGCCCGCGCCGATGTCCATCACGAGCGCCGCGACCGTCCTGTCCAGTTCCGCGCGGTGGCGCTCGACGTATGCGATGGAGCCGACCATGCCCTCCTCCTCGCCCGTGAAGAGCACGAAGCGGATCGTGCGCCGCGGCTTCAGGCCCGAAGCCTTGATGGCGCGCGCCGTCTCAAGCACGGCCGCGGAGCCGGCGGCGTTGTCGAGCGCGCCGGGGCCGAGGTCGTTCGAGTCGAGGTGCGCGCCGACGACGACCAGCTCTTGCGCCAGATCGCTCCCCGCCATCTCGCCGACGACGTTCGTCGCCTCGAACGCGGGGCCGATCTGGTTGCGCACGTCGAGGCGCACGCGCGGCGTCCGGTTCTGCGAGAGCAGGCGGCGCAGAAGTCCCACGTCTTCGTGCGCGAGTGAAACGGTCGGCAGCGCGGCCAGTCTGCCCGTGGCGGTGAACTCGACGGGCGCCGTGTACTGCATCGCGTGCGGCTTGTCGGCCGCGACGAGGACGGCGAGCGCGCCCGCGTCCTTCAACTCCTTCACGAGCCCCGGCGCGCGGTAGAAGTTGTAGATGACGGCGGAGAGGTCTGCGCCCTCCGGCACGACGAGCGCGACGCGCCCCTTCAACTTCGTCGCCACCCGTGCAACGTCCTCGGGCCTTCCCGCGCCCACGTCCACCAACTCGCCCTCGACCGCGCCGTTCGTGCCCGGCGTCCAGGTGTAAGAGGAGACGGCGAGCGCACGCGCGCCCGTGTCAGAGACGAGCGTGGCCGAGGCCGGCCCGCGCCCCCAGGACGCGGCCATCGTGTACGGCTCGCGCCGGACGTTCGAGAGCCCGAGCCGCTTCATCTCTTCTGCGGCCCAGGCCTCGGCGCGGCGCGCGCCGGACGAACCCATCAGGCGACTGCCGATCTGGTCGCAGAGGGTGTTGACGTACTCCAACTGCCGCCCCGCGGCGAAGACCTCGCCGATGATGCGCGCGGAGGAGGTGTCCGCGGGCGCCGTCTGCGCGCCGGCGGGGGTCGGGAAAGGCAAGGAGGTTATCAGCAGGACGAGTGGGAAGAGTCTGCGCATCATCTTCGAAGGTCTCCTTCGGACGGGTTCGGGAAGGCGGAGTGGAGATAGCACACAGACGACTACGTTGAAAAGAGCGCGCGGGGATTCCCCGCGGCGCGGGCGCTTGACAGACCGAGCGCTCTTCTCTTAAATTTGAACCCGGTTAAGGCGGTTCTTTTCAGGCACGTATGTCAACGGTAGACGGCCACCCTTACAAGGTGGAGGTTGGGGGTTCGAATCCCTCCGTGCCTACCACGTACGCGCCGACCTTGAAAATTTAAGGTTCTTGCGGAGTCGTAGTTCAGTTGGTTAGAACGCCGGCCTGTCACGTCGGAGGTCGCGGGTTCGAGTCCCGTCGGCTCCGCCATTAACCAGCCTGGAACCAGGCACTTGGAAGCCGTCCTTCGGGGCGGCTTTCGTGTTTTCAGGCTCCGGGGACAGAAATGTAGACACATGGCGGGACAACTGACCGGCGATCAGCTCTACGGTCTATTGCTTAAAGGCGGGTGAAAGGTGCTTATACCGCTCTAACTCCTCCGACCTGTGGCCGGTCATCTTCCTGATAATCGCGTCGGCCACGCCTTCAATGAAGAGCATGGTGGTCGCGAAGTGCCGCAGGTCGTGGATGCGGAGGTCGTGGACTTTGGCGAGAGTACAAATTCTCCTAAACCGCTTCCCTAAATCCCAGGCGTGCGGCTTGGAGAACTTCGCAACGTCCCTGAATTTGACGTTAGGCTTAGCCGGAAACAGGTATTCATGCTTGCCGTAGCTTGGGAGCTGACGGAGGGCATAAACAGCCCTTTACGAGTTCGTTGTGGAGAGCAGAGGATGTAATGCCGTTTGATGAGTTGAATGATGACATACCTTTGTTTCACGTGGCTGCGTAAGGAGTTAGTCGATATCAAATCAGCCTCATGAAGAGGGATTGGCGACACAGGAACCCGCCTGTCAGCATATTATTTATATCCAGCGCAATAGAGGCATAGGGGGAGATGTTTATACGGGCCAAAAATGTCTGACATGCAGAGTTGAGTTTCCGTCAGTGGTGTGGCCGGTGTCCCATCAATGGGAATAATAACTGTCATTGTTCCTTCAATATCACTGTTAATTGCTCAACCGAGTCCATTAAATGTACTGGCTTTTCAGAAGTCAACCAAGAGGAATTCTCATCCGGAGAGATTTTGATATACCAAACACCCTGAGGCAAAGCTAAAGTTACCCCGGAATCAGTCCGACTCACTACTCGCTCGAACTGGTCTGGTGACACGCTCGTCTCCGCAACAAAACGCTTACGTTCGTCAAGGATGCGTACTGCCACAGATCTCCATGCGGTCGCGCTTTTTAATAAGGGGTTGCCAGAGCCATCTTGCAATAAGACTTTGACTGTATGGTAGAAAATTTTGACGGGAATAGACCCGACATCCACCTCATCATTTTTCTTAATCCGCACACGGTGACCGGCGTAGGTTGGCCTACTGAACGAGTGGGACCCAACGAAAGGTGGTCTAATCGGGGTAATAGCATTTAATGGTAGCGGACCAGTTACATACAACACCCTCGTTGTTTTGACGAGATTACTATCTGTTACATCAACTCGGATTCGACCCGCAGCATCGGCTTCAGCCGTATATATAAAATCACCTCCCCTATTGTTCGGGCCTGGGGAAACCACAACATAGGCAGCGGGGATTGGTCGTCCCAAGCCGTCCACCGCTTCCCCCCGTATGGTGTATCGATACTCATCCATACATAATTGGAGTGACGATGGACGAGAACAAGTACGAGGCGTTGTTGTAGTCGGGCACAAAGACCGCGTCCAGCGCGTTGAGATTCGAGTGGGTCTGGTCGAAGATCGGCGACGCGTGGATGACGTAGTTCTCCGACCCACCTTTGCCGTTACTCCTGCGCCCCCACTCTTCGGAGTCGTAAACAGCTGTCCCATCCTTCAGCCGGTCGGTGATCTCGGCGCAGGAGGCGGGCATGCCGTCGATGTCGCCGCACCCGTCGGAGAGGTGGAACGGGTCGCCCCCGTCCACGAACAGCGGCGCGTCCCTTGGAGGAACTACTCGCTCGTAACATAAGAGCCGCGGGACCGGTCTTCACCTTCGCCGCCATCCATCCCGACAGGGCCCTCACTTGGTAGGATCGAACGTAAAAATCATCAGGAGCGCATCCGCGATTTCTGTGTCGTCCGCCACTTCAGCATAGAAGTTGGCGGCGTCAAGCGGCCCAAACTTGCCAGGGAACGTAGCCATGAGGATGTGTAAACCCGCGCGTCGCGATTTCTTTGGTTTCCATTTGGTGTTAACACCCGGTCGTGTGAGGGCTACGAAGACTTTATGTCCGTTAATTTCTTGCTCTCGGTACCAGAGGTAGTTCTTGTTCTCCCTCGGGTCAACGGCATACCCCTCGCTTATCCCGCTTTCGAACTCGATGCTCAAGCCATGTTCTTTATAGATACGGCCGTTGATCGTATCGACTGTTGCACTACGTTCGTACCTGTAACCTTTGAGCAGCTTAACTCCGCCATACGGCGGATCGTCAGCGAGCGCCGAGCAGACGGATATCAGGATACATGCTGCCGCAATGGTTGTTTTTTTAAGCATTGACTTGCACTCATTCACCTACAATTGCCAAGTCTTTGTGGCTGTATAATGGGCTCCAGCAAGCTTTAATTACTATATCATTGAGCTTAGCAGAGCCGCCAAAGTACGCATCCCCTAGACCCGCGAGGTGAATGGCTTCGTGTATCAAGGCTAAGGCACGCGACGGGTCAGGTGTAATCTTTGCTCCCCCTCTCGCCCTAAAGAAGTTGTCGCGCACCATCACATCCTGCCCAAAGATGAAGGCTCCGGCATTTTTCCCCTTCTCTGTCTGCATGAATTGCTGAGCCTGCGGATCGGTGCTCATCTCAGCGTAAAAGACATTATAGCCGTGGGTGCTCTGGACGGAATCCGGGCGTGCGCTAAGGGTGTTGAACTTCTTAATGACATCTTGGACACTGACGTTCGAGTTAGCTAGATCTTTCGCTAAATTTTTCTGACACCCCGAGCTACCAAGAAGCTTGGCACCTTCTCTCAGTGCCTTAGCAATTACATCTAAAGCGGCTGTCACTTGCGTGCGAGTGAGTAGCCGCAGTGCTTGAACCAGCCGCGGATGTCGGCTTTAGTCACAAGCCCGATGGCTTGTGCCAGTGCCTTGTCGAGTGCGTCGGCGGTTCGCGCCTTCGCCCCGCGCAAGAACGTCTTGATCTTTGACCAGCACTGCTCGATGGGGCTGAAGTCGGGCGAGTAAGGCGACAACCACAAGACCTGGGCGCCGCGCCCCTCGGCCACTTCCTCGATGCGGCTCGCCCGGTGCGCGCCCAAGTTGTCGAGCACCACCACGTCGCCCTTGCGCAGCCGCGGCGCGAGCACGGGCTCGGCATAGGCGTCGAAGCAGGTGGTATCGAGCGCGCCCTCGACGGCGAGCGTCGCCACCAACCCGCGTAACCCCATCGCGCCGATGACCGAGGTGTGCGCGCCATAGTTCCGCGGCGCCGAGTCATGCACGCGAAACGACAACCGTAACATGGAGGACTAGTTGCTATATCATGGAAGATCTATCACCACATAATACATTTGCTTCTACCAGCTTGTTTCTTTGTTTATTCACATGGCTGCGTTTTGGCTGAAGTTCCCGATAACTGGCCACGTTGGACTGTACAGGATTCAGTAGCCGGACAGCCTTCCGGAATAATGTTCCCGATCTCTACGCTGACTGTGAGCGACTTATCAGTACCCTCCCTGTCGCTGACTGTTATCTCACTTGTGCCTTGACCACTGGTGATTGTACCTGTTGATACCTTCCACTTATAGCTTGGCTCACGATCCATGTACCCACCAGCAATATTAACTGCAAAAGTGTAATTCGGATCGCGGCACGCCTCTTTCCTCGAGCAGACAATTTTTATCACGGGGCAGGATTCAATACGTGGCTTTACTGCCACCCTATTTGTCGAAGTTGGGGTGCCACAGAGCAGTGCCATGCACACTAATACTTTGAGTGCTATTTCATTCTGCATCGGCTCACCTCATACGCATGAGTGAATCTGGACATTTATTTTTCAGTTCTTGATTCCAGAAGTTACTCATTTTAAATGCGGCCGCAAGCGGCTTGAGCCCCTTGGTATCGGGCACTGTAGTGTGATTCATTTTAGCAACGGCCGCCGCGAGGACGAAGTCATCGTAACCGTTTAAGCCCGCAAAATGAATAGTCTCATGCAGCGCGATTATGCGATCCAGCTCAAGCCCCAGCACATATTTCTCACCCGGGGTGGGATTACCGCCGAACCTCGTAATGTTGATTGCCATTTGTGCGCCGTCGCGCCCTCCGATGCTCCCACGAGCTTCACCTCCCCCGGGAACATAATCGCGAACAACTCCGCGCTGGCTAACAACTTTATCAAAGACCTTGAGAAGGTCTCCACCTTCTACCAGCGGGTTACTATCGCTGGCTACTTGACCAAGTAGGTCTTGGATGAAACGCGCACAGGTCGAATCTGCCAAATACTTTTCTAATCCTTCACGGATACCGCCGATATCAATCGGCAACCCGAGAGGTCTCTGCGGGATGATTTGAGTATTGAGCGTCCCGCCCTGGCCCGGCAATTGTCGGAAGTAGCCAATATCGCGCGCACAAACGTCTCCCTGAGGCTTCCCATTGTCTATGCACGGGCCCCAATCAGCCACCCAGACCGTCCCTGGCACGCTGATGCCCAAGCTGGCCTGGGCGGCGCCGGGTGTCGCGTTCTGGACGAAATTCACCAAATTGCCGTTACCGTTCCGCTTACGGCCCCATATCTCAACAGGAGACACGGCAGTGCCATCCTGCGACCGCTCACTGATCTCAGTGCATGAGGCTGGCATGCCATCTATAGTTCCACATCCGTCCGAGAGGTGGAACGGGTCGCCGCCGTCGAGGAACATCGGCGTATCCGAATGCACGTCCGCGTAGTTCGGGTCGATGATGCTAATGAATGGGTCAGCGGTGCCCACCTCCTGCCCCAGCGGATCCATCTCCTGCCGCTCGAAGACGCGGTTCGATGCTGTCTCCACCCAGCTCGCAGAGCCGGGGTTGGCGTGCCGCCACTTCACCGCCGAGCCGTTGGTCGCAGGGTATATCTCCTGCTTCGCCAGCAGCATCCCGCCGCCGTAGACGTAGCCCTTCACCTTCTCCCCCGACGCGCTCAGCTCCATCAACTTCGCCCCGCCCAGCGCCGAAGAGTAGACGTAATAAGTCTCCTCCACGTCGGCTGCGCACTGTAGCGCGCCAATATCTCTCCTCCTCGTCTGAACGCGGTGGGCGGGTCGCCCCTCCCCGTCGTACTCCTGCGCGATCTCGTAATCGTACGGGGAGCACGCGCCGTTCCCGGGGTCGTGCGAATAGGTCTGCGACCCCGCCGCGTCGTAGGTGTTGACGTTGGAGGTGCTCGCCGTCAGATTTCCGGCCGCGTCGTACGTCCAGCCGTCGCGCCGGTCGTCCGTGCCGTATGTGCTCGACTCCCCCGCCAGCTCATGCTTCCACAGCCGCCCCGAGCGCGCCGTCATGTTGCCCCACTCGTCGTAGCCGAACGTCTGCCGGAAGGGGCTGTTCGCCGGGACGGTCGGTGCCTGCCCGCGCGCTTCGAGCCCCGTGTATGCCTCCTTCAGCCGCCCGTACTCGTCGTAGTCGAACTTACGGTCGAACCGGTTGTCCTGCACGTCGTAGGCGTGGTTGAGGCGCCCGTCCATGTTGTAGTCATAGTTCCACGTCATCGTCAAAGGCGTCTGGTTCGAGGTGTTGACGATGACGTTGCGCAGCTCCATCGTCGCCGCCCGCAGCCGCGCGTCGTAACCCACGTACTGGTGCGTCTGGTTGCCGAAGTCCACGTCCTTGAGCGCGCCCCACGCCCGGTACTGCATGTTCGAGGCGTAGGTGGCCGCGCCCGTCGGCCCCGACCCCGTCGCGTCGAGCATCCTCCCGGCAACGTCGTATCTGTACTGGACGCTCGAGCCCCCCTGCTCGCTCACGGACTTGAGCTTCCCTGAGAGTGTGTAGTCGTAGTTGATTTGGTAGGTGCGCCCCTGAAGAGCATTGAACTGCCGCGTCTCTGAGGTGAGCCGCGAAAGGCCGTTGTAGACGTAGCCGAATGAACCGGTGCCGTCCGTCATCGAGGTGCGGTTGCCGACCTCGTCGTACTCGAACCGCGCCGGCGATGGCACGGAGACATCCGGCGGCGGGTTGTTGCCTAAGCCGTAGCTGACGCTGTTAACCAGGTGACGTTTGTTCGCATAGTTGGCGGCGTTGGTGAAGCCGTAGGTTGTGACGACGCCGCGTGGGTCGGTCATGCTTATCAAGGTGTCGTCCGCGTCGTACACGTAGCTGGTCGTCGCGTTCCCGGCGTACTTCGGCAGGTGGCGGGTCTTCAGGCGGCCGTGCCCGTCGTATGCAAGCGTCGTGACCTGCGCCGCGCCGTCCGTCCCGACGAGTTGTCTCATTTCCGTGACCTGGTCGAGCGTGTTGTAGGTGTTCGTCACGGTCGAGTAGACCGACCCGTTCGGTTTCAACGTCTCGGCCTTGATCTGCCTGCCGAGCGGGTCGCTGGTCAACCGCTGCCGCCGCCCGGCTTCGTCGGTGAGGGTGACGACCTCGCCGCCCGCGCCCCCGCACCCGCCGTACTCGGCCTGCCGCGTCACCGGCTGCTCGTTCGCGTAGCCCGGGTCACCCGGGTTAAGGAGCTTCGGCAGTGTGGTAACCAGCGGCCTCGACTTCCAGTCGAAGGTCTGAGTCGTCCACTTCCACCCGCGCGCGGCGTCGTCACCGGTAGGGTTCCAGAGGCCGTTCACCTCGGTCGGGTTGGTCTGCCCAGCGGCCCGGCCCGCGATGTCGTAAGAGACGTACCGGGCGCTGTAACCGCCGGTGCTGTTCGGCAGGTCGTCAGCCGTGGCGCGCACCCGACCCGCCCCGTCGAAGATTGAGATGGAGCACACTTCGGGCATCCCGGCGTCAACCTGCGTCCACGACTGCACCGCGTCCATCGCCTCGCTGTAGACCCAGCGCGTGTAGCCGCCGCTGATGACCTGACTGGCCGCCGCGCCCCTGCCGCTCACCTCGACACGCAGCGTGTGCCCCGTCGCGTCGTACGTGAAGGTCTGTTGCGCCCCCTTCGGGTCTTCCGTCCTGGACACTAACCCCGTGTAGAAGTTGTACTCGACCTTCGAAGAGTAGCCGTCCGCGTCGGTCGCCAGCGTCGGGTAGGCCAGCGTGTTCGTCCCCCACTTGTCCGCGAACCTGTCGGCGTAGGCGATGGTGGACTGGTGCCCCAGTGGGTCGCGGCTGAAGACGGCCGACCCTGTCGTGTTGTATCCGGCCCGCGACTCCACCGACTGCGACACGTCGTGCAGGGCCGTCACGTCCCACCGCCTCACGCTCGTCACAAGACCCCGGCCTAACACAAACGTCGCACCGTAGTTCGTCCCGTCGTGCTGCACGGGCTCGCCCTGATACTGAAGGAATTCACCGCCCTGGTCGTAGATGTAATCGACCTTCGAGGCGATATGCCCCGCCGCGTCGTAGCCGCTCGTCGAGCTGACGAGCCCGAGCACGCGGCGGCCGACGTACGCCGGGTCGAGATTGTACTCGGTGTGGGTGCGCCGCAACACGCCCGACTCTGACCCGCTCCACTCCTTCGCCTCGGTCACCAGCCCGTAGGAAGTGTACTCGTAGCTCGTCCCCGTGTGGTTCTGCTGCGGGTCGAAGACCTCCGCGACCTTCACCCGCGGGTTGAGTTGATAAGTGAGCGACTCGTCGTCCTGCGTCCAGGTCGTCTGCGCCGTCCGTTTCAGTACGAACTGGCCCGGCGTATCCTGCCCCCACGTCTCGACAGACGTGACGAGCCCACGTCGGAAGGTGTTCGCCGCGCCGTAGCCGATCTTCTGCATCACCGTGGTGGAGGTGTCGGCGCCCGCGCCGCCCGCGAGCGTCTGACTGTTCTTCATCAACTGCGCCCCGCTCTGGTCTACGCTGTAGGTGGTCACGGCCGGCGCATCCCCGTTCCAGTCCTTAGCGAAGTCACGGCGCTGCGTGAAGCGCGGGCAGTCGGTCCCGCCGTTCGTCTGCGCCGCGGTCGGCGACTGGAGGTCATACTCGGAGTAGGAGAGGAGCCGGCCGTCCGGCGCGTGCCGCTCCACGCGGTAGACCTGCCCCCAGGAGTTGTAGAGGAAGTTGTAGCGCGAGCCGTCGTCGAGGCCCACCTGCGTCAGCACCGAGATGACCATGCCATTCGCCGGCCCGAGCACGCCCACGCTTCCGGCGAAGCCGGTCGAGACGGTCAGGTTTGAGTAGCCGAAGGTCGCCCACTGGTGCGCTTGCCCCCCGCGATCCTGCTCGACGGAGATCGGCCTCGCGTTCGCGTCGTAGGTGAAGGTGATCACACGGCCGAGGGTGTCTGTGATCGAAGACACGTCCCCCGTAGGGTTATATGCCAGGGAAATATAGTTGCCGTTCCGGTCCTTGATCTTCGTCGGCTTGAACGCGGAACCTTGAAGCGTAAATGAGATCTGCGAGCCGTCCGCCGGCCGGAGCACGAGCCCATTTTCTTCGGTGAGCTGAGTGTACGACGAATCGATTGCCTCATACGTCGTGGACGTGCCCACCTGGCGCAGCTCGACATGGTCACCAGACGGGGTGACGAGCATGTAGGCGTTCTCGTTCCTCGCGTTCTTGTACTTGGCCTGGATAATCGGCAAGCCCAGCCGGAAGCCGGGGCTCGGGTCGCCGTCGTCGGTGTCGAACTTTACCGCCCCCGTCACCGCGTCCCTCGTCCAGACCAGCGAGTTGTAGGAGAGCGACAGTCCGAGGTCTAAGCCGGCCCTCCCCTCAAGCCCGGCGAGCGGCACCGAGAAGCTGAAGTTGCGCGACAGCGGGTCGTCGCCGCCCGAGCCGGTCTCGTTCGCAGGGTCTTTCCGCGCCTCAGAGAAGTTATTCCCCGTCGGGTCAGCGCCGCCCGCGGCGGCCAGCGCCCCGACCTCGCCCCCCGCCAGCGCGCGGTTGTAGACGCGCACCTCGTCGAGCCGCCCCTGGAAGAACTGCGGCGTGGCCTGCCGCCCGCCGATGCGGAAGTCGTTCTGCGCGGGGAGAACATCACCTATCGCACCCGAGGCCGCCGCCGTGTGCACCAGCTGCCCGTCGGCGTAGGTCTTCGCGCTCACGCCGTCGTAGGTGAACGTGATGTGCGTCCAACGGCTCGGCCGGGCAACGTAGCCCGTGTTGACCCAGCCCCACCCCGGGCTCTGGTTAGCGATGGCCCACTGAATCGTGCCGTCCGGGAAGCGCGCGACCTCGTACTCGCCTTCCCGATTGACGATGACGCCCCCGGCCCCGGCCGTGCCGCCGCCCGTCGGGTAGACCCACGCCGAGACCGTCAACGCCGCCCCGGCCGCCGGGACGCCCGCGCCCACCTGCACGTAGTCGTCTGCGCCGTCGAAGGAGGCCGAGGAACCTGAAGAGCCTGCCGCCCATCCGGCGCCGGCTTGCAGCGTACCCGGGTGACCGCCTCCCGAGCTGTCCGCCGCGGCCGTCCCCGCGCCCTCGTCGAACTTCCAATAGCCGACCAGCCCCGAGTCGGCCGACGGGGTCAGCCGCAGGTAGTCGATGTCGCCCATGTAGCCGCCCGCGCCGTTCGTGTCGCAGACCACGCGCAGGACGTGGCGGCCCGCGTTGAGCTGGACGCCAGCCTTCGCGACCGTCTGCCAGCTGCTCCCGCCCGGGAGTTGGATCGGCCCCGTCACGTCCGCCCCGTCCGCCTCGACGTGGAAGGTGCCGCCCGGCGTCTCCCAGTAGTAGGTCTGGGCCGAGAGCGTGTAGGAGCCGGCCCGGGCCACGTCCACCGTGTAGTTCATCCAGTCGCCGGCCTGCATCACGACCAGGTAGCCATTGCTGAAGCCTGCGGCCGACTTGTAAATGTCCACGTCGGTCGTGTTACGGAAGGACGGGGGCGGGTAGTTGGGCGGCTGGTCGTAGTCCTGCCCGTGCGAGCCCTGTGTGGTGTCGTGATAGGCAACCCCCTCGCCCCCGTCGTCAAACAGCTCGGCCTCGATCTTGCCGGGCGCCTGCGCGGCCGTGCCCCCGTAGGCTTGCGTCTGCGCGGGCGAGGGCTGGTAGATGGTCAGCGCCAGCCCCGTGCTGTCGCCGTTGTAGTTGCCGTTCGTGCCGACGCCGACAGAGAACTCGACCGTGTCGCCCGCCTGCACGTCGTAGCGCGTGACGGCGAAGGGGGCGGTCGCCCCGAAGCCGTTGACGTTCGCGCCGAAGAGAGTCGTGCCGTTGTGAACGATGAGCACGTCCGAGGTCGTGCCGCTGCTGCTGATGCCCTGGAAGCTCCCAGACAGGACGTAGGTGCCCGCCGCGGGGGCCGTCCACCTCACGACGCCGCGCTCGCCGCTCGGCCCCGGGTGCAGGTTGAGCATGCCCGTCGGCTGGACGACGTTGCCGGCGTAAGGGAGGGTGCCGCCCGTGTTGTTGCGCGTCACGAACGGACAGCACGCGGAGATCGAGGGCTGCGTCCAGGAGTCTGTGCCCGCGCCGAAGACGTTGGCGCTTGAGGGGAAGAGCGTGAACGCCCCGCCCGCAGGCCTGTAGCCGTAGCTCCACGCCCCGTCCGCGTTCTGGAGCGGCGAAAAGTCGGCGGCCGCGTCGTAGCTTTTGACCGAGTCTGACGGCGCCGGGCAGACGCCCGATACGCGCGCGGAGAACTCGCCCGACTCCTGGAAGGCGTTGAGGGCGTTCATCCACCCCGGCTGCCCCGTCTGCGTGTTGTCGGCCTGGATGTTGCCGACCCACGTGCTCTGCCCCGACGCGTCCGGCCCGCGCTGGAGGTATGCCCAGTAGAGGTCGGAGACGTACTCGGCCTCGTGCCCGCTCAGCATGCGGCCCCGAACCGCGTACTCGCCTTCGAGGAAGAGCTCGCGGCCGAGCAGCTTCGCCTTCGCCAAAAGCTGTGCCTGACCCTGCGCGGCGGCCGACCGCAGCACGTCGTTCCAATACTGTAGCTCCAGCGGACGCGGCTGCCGGGCCATCGCCCCGAGGTAGAAGTCCTTGACGAACTCGGTTGAAGGAAGGCTCTGCGAGGCCGAGCAGGAGGACAGAGCGGGGCACGACAGCGAAGCGGTGAGGTTGAGCATCGGCCCGCCGCCGCCGACGCGCGCCGTCAGCGTGTGCGTCGCGCCGCCGCGGAGCGAGTTGGGCACGGCGATCTGAAAGGCGTGCCGACCGTCGCCGAGGCCGGCGAGGTCGGGGCGGTAGGTGTCGGCCGTCACGGTGGTGACGAACTGCCCGTCTGAGTATAGATCGACGTTGATCGGTGTGTTGGGGCGGTTGGAGTCCCAGGCCCAGCCGTAGACCCAGGTGCAGTTGGCGCCATCGAGGTAGCCGTCATAGCTCGGCCCGTTGCAGGTCACGGACGCGGGCGAGCCTAAAGTTTGTCCCGAGCCTGCGGGGCGGACGGTGATCGCGTGCGTTTGGCCGTCCCGGGCCGCGACCGGCGTGGGGACGCGGAACTGGTGCCGGTTGTCGCCCTTACCGAGCTGCGCGTTATACACGTCGGCCGAGGCGCGCGCGCGGAAGATGCCGTCCACGTAAAGGTCAACGTCTATCGGCGTGTTCGGGCGCTGCGCATCCCACGCCCAGCCCGTCACCTGTTCGCAGTCGGCCGACGTGATCGCGCCGGCGTAGGCAAACGTGCAGGAGGAGATGACCTTGGGCGAGTAGGCGAGGGTGTAGCCCGTGCCCTGCACCTTCAGGTAGAGCGTGTGGCTCGCCCCGTCGCGCAGCGAGTCCGGCAGCGGGAACGAGAAGCCGTGACGGCCGTCGCCCTTGCCCCTGCTCACGAGGTCGGCGCGGTACTGGTCGGCCAGGACGCTGAAGACAGGTTCCGGCCGCGAGCCGTCGAAGAGCGTGACGATGATGGGGGTGTTTGGCTGCGCCGTGTCCCACGCCCAGCCCGAGACGACCGAGCAGTCGGCGGGTTCAAACTCCCCTTCGGCTGACCGGCGGAAGGTCGTAGCCAGCGCCCCGAAGAGGGTGGCGAGCGGCGCGGACCAGCCGGAGTCCGCCCGCGCCGGGGAGCGCGAGGGCGGGGGGGCGGGCAGGCTTCGGCCCGCGGACGCCACCTCCACGCCCTCGTACGGGTTGTACACGGCCGCGATTTGAGCGCCGGCCAGAGATGAGGCGGCCGTGGCGTCCAGCTCCGCGCGGGGTGAAGGCTCTACGCCCTTCCTCTCGAAGCGATACTTCTTCAGCCTGGAAGGGACGGGCGTCTGCGCCTTGGGGCGGGCCGGGGCGCGCCGCTTCACGTCGTCCAGGTTCGGCAGGTTAGCGCCGGGGGCACCCTTCTCCGGGCGTGCGGCGTTCGGCTGTGAGGAGCGCGCGCCCTGAAGTGCCGAGGACGTCGGAGACGCGAGGAGGGCGCAGCAGATGATGCAGGAGATCAGGCCAGAGAAGTATCGGGCAGCAGGGCGGCGCAAACGCATGAGGGGGTTTACCTCCGGATGAGACGAAGAACGCGAGGTGCTGAAACGCCGAGAACCTGTGATCACGTGCGGGACGTGAGACTGACGAAGGTTAGAGCTACGGGTAATTCGCGTGGGGAGGGCGAAGTACGTCGGACGCCACTGCCGGGCAAATGAGAAGACGAGGTGACGATAGTCTTCACGCGCGCCGTGTGTCAACCAAATTGTAGCGAGAATGTATAGCCCTACGCGCTATTGTTTAATTTACGAACTTCCAGTGTGGGTTATAAATTTTCATATGAACACTAATGTCTGCGCTGCGGCTTTTGGGTTGGATCGGTCAGGTGGTTTACTACAGGCTGCGGTTTGTCCGGCTGATTTGCGAAGTTCTGGATGTACTGAGTGAACAATTGAGATCTCAGTGCTTGGGTGTTTCCCGCAGCCGTTCCAAATCCTTCAGGGACGACCGTATTCAAGTAGTGGAAGAGGTCAAAAAAGACGAATTTCTCGAACAGTGGCCCTTGCTCGCCTCCTTCCGCGCTGTCGTTAGCTACGTTAAACTGCCACTTTAGCCGGTCAATACTGGTCGGTCTCAGTGAAGCATTATCGTTATACGGCTGCTCGCCGCGGCACCCGCCCGTTCCCGGCACTACCTCAAAAGCCTCTACGTCGTCCCACAGCGCGATGCGATGTCCGTCGCCGCTTGCATTGCGTGCGGAATTTCCGAACGCACGTAGGAAATCGGGAGTGAGCGGCCGTACCTCCGTATCCCGTTTGCGTTCTAAGGCCGCATTATCCAGTTTCTCGTTATACAGACAGCGCGTGCCGATACTGTCTTGCACCATGAGCACGTCCAAATCTGAGCCAGTCAAAAGTGAGGTGTATAAGACCTCCGTCTGGCTCGGCCCAGCCCAACCGAGATAGAGCCATGGGTTGAAATAGGCGGAGACAGCCACCGGCCTCTCAGGTAGTTTTCCTCCCTCCTCTGCCCGCTTATTGAGTTCTTTGCAGCCAGCAACGACTTTCTTCAGGAAGGTTTTAAACAGCTCATGCTTAACACGCGATGCGGCCGAGCCATCCCCGTAGGGGAAGTTCCAGAACTGCAGGTTAACAGCAAATTTGGCCACTCTTTTGCTCCCTAATCCTTGTCAAAAGAGGGACAGAAATGTGCACCGGAACACTTGGCTTAGATAAGCCAAGTGTGGTGAGGACACTCGACTCAGGATGAGGGTAAGCGACAGAAAAGGTTATACCTTAGCGGACTTTTTCCACCTCGGTTTCCGCTCTGTCACGTCGGAGGTCGCGGGTTCGAGTCCCGTCGGCTCCGCCACTAACCGAAGAAGCGCCTGCATCTAAAACGATGCAGGCGCTTTCTTTTTACCGCGGTTTTGCAGCCATTCTCGAACGGTAGAACATTTGGCTCCGTGCGCCTGACTGAAGCTATTTTGCCCTCTCCACTCCCTTGAGTCCCGTCAAAATTCCCGCCGCTGCCCAGAGGCGGACAATGGCGTTAAGGCACGTCTCGTCCTTCGCCCTGTTCCAGCACCCAGAAGCGCGACTCGGCATTTAAGGCCCGGCGAAGCTCGTCCACCGGTTCGAACTCGCCGTCGTCGCCGAGGGCGAACGTCCCGAAGTGTATCGCCATGCTGACGCGGGGCTTCAACGTTTTGTGTAGTTCCGCCGCCTCGCCCGGCGACAGGTGGACTGGGTGCATGAACCATACGGGGAGGTACGCGCCAATCGGCAGCAGCGCGAGGCGGAACGGGCCGAAGCGTTTATTGATTTCGGCGAAATGGCTCCCCATCCCCGTGTCCCCGGCGAAGTAGACATTTCCTCCGGGTGCTCGAACGACGTAACCACACCAGAGTGTGGCGTCCGCGTCGCCGAGGCCCCGCCCCGAAAAATGTTTGGCCGGCACGCACATCACGCCGAGTCGTTCGGAGACGTTTGCGGTCTCCCACCAATCAAGTTCCGTCACGTCACTAACCTCGTGAGCGTCGAGCAACGCGCGATTCCCCAGACCCACCAGAAAACGCGGCCGGTGCTCTTCACGCAGCCTGACGAGAGTCTCGATGTCCAGGTGGTCGTAATGATTATGACTGATGAGCACGACATCAATCGGCGGCAGGTCTTCAAATCGTAATCCGGGAGGCCGATGTCTCTTGGGGCCAGCCCACGTGACGGGGCTGACGCGCTCTGACCAGACGGGGTCGGTCAGGATGTTGACCCCGCCGGTTTGGATGAGCACGGTGGCGTGGTTGACGAAGGTGACGCGTAACTCTTTCCCGCCGACACGCGGAGGCGGCAGAGAGGCGGGGTCGTTGTCAGTCCATTCGTTCCAACGGCCGCGCTTGCTCGTCAATTGCCAGCGCAGGACATCGATGAAACCTTTTCTTTCAGGGGGCTCAAGGTTGTGAAACCGCCTGCCGTCGAAGTGGTCTGTGCGGGGGCCGCGGTAGCGCGGCGCCGATAACGCCCGATCCGCCAGCAGGTATATCAAAGCCAGCACGACGGCAGAACTCACAATTATCACCAGCGTTGTCAGCATTGAGATTCGCTACTCCAATCCTCATTTAGCTTAAGACGCTGGACTACGTTTTAGCTAACACTCACGTCAAGGAGCGCGCCCCGGTACTGGACGGATTGCAGCGCGAAGCCGACAAGAAGTAGGCGAAGACCTGACGAGCTTAGGATGGTTTGGAAGCTTTTGGGGCCGCCCGGAGCGACCGTGGTTAACGCGCTCCGGGCGCTATCTTAGACACTGCTTTTCCTCACAGGTCACCCACCAGCCGGCCCAGGTTCATTTCCCCGTCCCTTGTCTGGAAGCCGCGCTCCAACGCGGTCTGCGTCCGGGCCTGGAACTCGGGACTGCGCACTCCTTCGAGGAAGAGGTCGGAGTCGCGACGTATCTCCTCGGCCGGCGCGAGCGCGATTGCGTTAACACGCTCCTTAACCACCAGGCGACCGGCGGCCGGGAAGCGGGCGATTCGGTGCGCGAGTGTGCCGACGAAACCGTCGAGTTCGCTGGCGGGCAGCGCCCGGTTGATCCAGCCGTACGCTGCGGCCAGCTCCGCGTCGTAATCCTCGGCGCTCAACATGACTTCGAGCGCGCGGGCGCGGCCCATGAGGCGCGTGAGGTGTTGGGCGCCGCCCGCGCCGGGAATCACGCCGAACGACGGCTCGAACTGTCCGAAGATCGCCGACTCCCGCGCGGCGAAGCGCATGTCGCACGCGAGCACGAACTCGCTCCCCACCCCGCGCACGCGACCCTCTATCTGCGCGATGGTGACGAGGCGGCTCGCGCTCAGATGGCGAAGCAGTTGGCCGATTGACTCTTCGCCGTTCAGCCTCGCCGCCGCCTCCCGGTTCTCTTTGATCCGCGTCACGTCGACGTGGGAGATGAAGTAGTCGGGGTCGGCACTCTTGAACACGAGCACCTGGACGGCGTCGTCGGCCTCGGCCTGCTGAATGAGGGAGACCAGATCGCGGATCAGTTCCGGCCCCATCAGGTTCATGGGCGGCGCCGCGATTTCCGCGAACAGCACGGCCACTTCCCTGCGGACGTTGAGCGTCTCGAAATCGGTTTGATCTCCTCGGCTCTTGTCATCGATTGCTTTCGACATTGCTCATTCCTCCGCGAGCAGCTTCTGAATTTGACGCTCCGTCTCGTCGTAGGCTCCTTCGCCTACGTGCTTCCACCTGATACGTCCTTGCCTATCTAACAGAAAGATGGTGGGCCACGCTTCGACGCCGTAGGCGTTCCACGTCCGGTAGTCGTTGTCCGTGAGTACCGGGTAGCGAATCCCCAGTGAGGCGACTTCCCGGCGGAGGTTATCGGCTATTCTTTCCTCGTCAAACTCGGGTGAGTGTACGCCGATGACGGCGAGCCCCTTCTCGCCGAAGCGCTCGTGCCAGCTCTGGACGTACGGCAGCGTGTTGCGGCAGTTGTAGCAGCCGAAAGTCCAGAACTCGATGAGCACCACGCGGCCGCGCAGGCCCTTGAGACTTAACGGCTCGGAGTTTATCCAGTCCCCTGCGGCCAGCTCCGGGGCGGTAGAAGACTCTGAACTCTTATATTCGGCGGAGCTACCGAATGGGCTGAGCAGTAGCCCTGATAAACCGGTGGCGTAAACTGCCGCCGCGACGGTGACGATAGCCACGACGATACCCACCAGCATGTTGCGCCGGCTTTCCAAAGATGATTCCTGTCCCTCTGTCATTTCAGTCACCGTCGAAGCTCACCATCAGGTAACCGGCCCGCCCCTACGTTGAGCCGTCGCGTGCAGGTGCGGCGCGGGCTCGCACGGAAGTCGGACGGTGAACACAGCGCCTTCCCCGTGCCCGCGGCTGTGCGCCGTGATCTCTCCGTCGTGGAGTTCCACGATGTGCCGGGCAATCGCCAGCCCCAGCCCGAGACCTCCGCCCGCGCCGCCCGGTTCTGCCGCCTGTCGGTAATGGTCGAAAACGAAGGGGAGGAAACCGGGCTCGATACCCTCCCCGGTATCACTGACGTTGATGGTGTGGTGCCGGCCGCACGTCTCCAGCGAAATCGTGACGACCCCGCCCGCGGGCGTGAACTTGATGGCGTTCGAGAGCAGGTTCGTGAGCGCCTGCTGCAAGCGGACGGGGTCGCCGTATATTTCGCCCGGCGCGAAGCCCAGTTGCTTCACGACGTGCACGCCCTTGGCGTACGCCGCGGGGGCCACCGCCTCGACGGCTTCCGTGACGGCGGCGGCGAGCGAGATGTCGTGCGCCTTCAGCGAGAGCTTGTTGGCGGAGACGATGCGCGTGTAATCGACCAGCTCCTCGACGAGCCGCGCCTGCAAGCGGGCGTTGCGCTCGATCACTTCCAGTGCCAGCGCGAACCTTTCCGGGTCGTCCCCTCCACTGCCGAGCAGTGCCGTCCAACCCAGAATCGCCGTGATCGGGGTGCGCAGCTCGTGTGAGACGATGGCGAGGAAGTCGTTGACCGCCCGCAGGGTCTCCACGCACGCGCCGGCCTCCGACTGGCGATGAAGTAATGGTTGGGGCATGGCCCGCCTCCCGTCTCTCAGCCGAAGGTGAACGCGAAAGCTTCGACGCCGGGGTCGAGGAACTCGATCTCGAAACGCCGGTCGGCGATGGGCTTCGGCTGCCGGATCAACTGGTACAACCGCTGTTCGTTGACCGTGCCGTTGCCCTGCTCGTCAACGTCAACGCCGTGTGAGGCGGCCGCCGGCCGGCCGTCCAGAGTCACGCGGAACCGCGCGGCCACCCCGCGCGACGAAGGCCCCATGACGAGGTGTAGGTCGCGCGCGTGGAAGCCGTACGCGATGCGCCCGCCGGCCTTGTTCAGCGCGACGGCCTGTCTCCCGACCGTCCAATCCCCTGAGAGCGCCCACTGGTTAAGATGCAACTGCGCGGGGGCGGCGTAGACGCGACTCTTGTCTGGAGTCGCGCCGCCGGGCGACGCGAAGTTCTCCGTGCGCCCGTAGCCGACGTAGTTCTCCGGGGACTTCAGGCTGTCCCAGTCGGCGGCCGCTTCAATACCGCGTGCGTCTACCGAAACCAGTCCTTGACCGACGCTTCCTTTATTGGCCTCCGCGAGCAGTTGTTGAATGGCCCTCTCCGACTGTTCGTATTCGCCCTCGCCGAACTGATGGTGTCGGATGCGCCCGCGCGCGTCCACGAAATAGAGCGCGGGCCAATACTGATTCCCGAAGGCGCGCCACACCGCGTAGTCGTTATCGACCGCGACCGGGTAGGCGACCCCCATCCCCTTCAAGGCACGGCGGACGTTGTCGAGGTTTTGCTCGAACGGGAACTCGGGCGTGTGCACGCCGACCACGACCAGCCCTTGCCCCCTGTACTTCTCGTCCCACGCGCGGACGTAAGGGAGTGTGTGCAGCCAGTTGATGCAGGTGTAGGTGCAGAATTGGAAGAGGGCGACTTTCCCGCGCAACGAATCAGCGGTCAGCGGCGACGAGTTGAGCCAGCGCGTAGCGCCGCCGAGAGATGGAAGTTCGCCTTCGACTGGTAGCCGAGTCGTTTCGCTGATCATACTTTGCACCGCGCAACCGCCCACGCCGAACGGGACTGCGGCAACAGTCATGGCCGCGGCGGCAAGAAAGCTTCGGCGATCACGGTTATGCCCGTTGGACATTAGCTCCCTCCGGCTGCTCTCAAGCGTTGACGCCCTACTGAGACGACGACGCTCTCATCCCTCATTCGTCGGCCGCACGATGATTTCACTCACGTCAACTCCGATGCGCAGACCTCGCTCCGATGCCTCCGCTCTTGCTTCAGCCCGACGACGTATTCGCGCCTCTACTTCCATTCGCGACCGGGGAGCCGCGTCTTGACCTCTTGGAGCAGCCAGCCGTTCCCGTCCGGGTCCTCGAACGAGGCGAACGAGAAATAGGTGCGACCTTCCGGGTCGCGCCCGCCGACGCGCGGGCTCTCGCCGGTGTCGTTGAAGGGGCCGCCCGCGTAGTGGAAGACCTCGCTGACGGCGACGCCGCGGGAGAGGAGATCTTCGCGGGCGGCCTCGATGTCGTCCACGGCGAGGACGAGGCTGTCGGCGAGGCCGGGCCGGGCCGACCTGATCCCCTTGCCGAAGATGATCGAGGCTTGCGAGTTGTGCGGCGTCATCTGCACGATGCGGAATCGGTCGCCCGCCGCGAAGTCGCCGTCGAACCGCCAGCCCAAATTCTGGTAGAACGCCTTCGCGCGGTCGATGTCGGAGACGCCGAGCATCACGACTTCGAGCTTCATGTCAACGGGTTCGCCTTTTGTGATTTCTGTCGTTGCCATAACTCCTCCCTCTGAATTTCGAGCCGTCGTTTTACTTGAGCGCCGAGAAGCTGGTCGGGTCCATGAAGTAGCTGTCGATATGATTCGCCAGCGGCCCCTGCGTCTCCGAGTCGGCCTTGACCTTCTTCCATTCCGGGTCGGCTTGGAACGCGGCCCAATTCTTCTGTGCCTCCTCGCGGCTCGGGTGCTCAAGGATGTATACGAAGAGATTCTGTGAATACGGCGCGTCTTCGGGAACCCAGTAACCGACGCTCTTCATGTTGTGCCGCTTGAAAATGGCGTCTGTGTGATCGCCGAAGCGAGCTTTAAGAGCATCCATTTTGCCCTCGTTAACGTGATACAGGCGCAGTTCGTAGACGTGTTGCGAGGACTTCGCTCCGCCAAGGTTGCTGAAACCGAGAGTCACAGCGGCGCCGCCAACAAACGCTAGGAGACACCACATCGTCGTGCCGCTCAGATTTGCCGCTGCGACTTTCATAGTTGCGATTGCTACGCTTGCAATCTCCATAATGTCCTCCAGTTGATTCTCGATTTAATGCGTTTCCTAGCTCCGCTTGGTTGCCGCTTAGAGCGACGAGACGGAATCGAACCTGAATCCGGAGTCGGACTGCCAAGCGATTCGCCCTCGAAGTCGCGGGCGGTCGTCCGTCTCACCACCCGGCGCTCAAGCCTCCGCGACCTTCAACGGGAGTGGGAGTGATTGAGAGAGAGGGACGCCCCTTTCGGTATGGTGAACGTCACCGTCCTGGACTGCCCGGGGAAGGGCTCGTGGTTGGCGTTGACCAGTTCGAGCCGCACCTTGTGGGGGCCTTCCGACAGCCCGGCGATGTCGATTGTGTTGATGCCGCTCGGATCCGCCCACCACCAGCCCACGTCGTCCACGTGTACGTGTAGATGCCCGACCCGCGGGGAGACGCCCACGCCGCCCTTCCCGAAGACCGGCACGACGTTCACGTTCTCCGCCCGCCACTGAATCCAGACGATGCCCTGGGCTAGCCCCTCGGGAAGCGGGTCGTCCACGAACAGCCTGGGCGGGGGCTCGTTCCTGGTTTCGGTGTACGGCGAGACGCCGCGGACGTCCCTCACGCTCAGAGAGGCAGGCTCCGCCGCGCCCTGAAGGGCGGGCTCCGCGTCGGCGCGTGTGGACGTGCGGGCCCAGGCGGTGACAACGCCGGCTGCCAGCGCGGCCGCGATCAGAAGTAGTGCTATCCGTTTCATACAACGTCTCCTTGCCACGTGTGTCATTCAACCAGTTGTCAGGACGGTCCCATTCGGTCGGGTATCGGAATGCCCGCCGCTCACCGGCGCGAAGTCGCGACCTGGCGAAGCGACTTGAACGCCGCGCGCAACTCGGCTACGAAGAGTTCGGGCTGCTCCCAGGCCGCGAAGTGGCCGCCTTTGGGGAGCCGGTTGTAATGAATCAGTTTAGGGTAGGCTTTCTCCGTCCAGCTCCGCGGGGCCGCGTAGATTTCATCCGGGAAGACGCTCACGGCGGCCGGGATGGGGACGCCTTTCGGGGCGAAGAAGGCGAGCTTGCTCTCCCAATAGAGACGGGCCGAAGAGACGGCCGTGTTCGTCAGCCAGTAGAGCGTGATGTTGTCGAGGACGTCGTCCCGCGTCAGACCCTCACTCTGGCCGTCGAAGACGCGCGAGATGAGCGCGTAGCTGGCCGCGTCGTGGTCGAGCATCCAGGCGGCGAGGCCGACGGGCGAGTCCTCAAGCCCGTAGAGCGTCTGCGGCCGGTTCGCCATCTCGTTGGCGTAGCCGAGGCCGTGCTTGTAGAAGAAGTCGAGCTGATCCCACGCGCCTCTTTCGTCGGCCGAGAGGCCCGCCGGCGGCGGCTCGCCGAGCTGCATGGCCTTCGCGATGTCGGCCGGGACGGTGGCGGGCATGTTGGTGTGGATGCCGACCAGTTCCGGCGGCGCGAGCAACGCCATCTGCTCCGTGACCGCGTTCCCCCAGTCTCCGCCCTGCGCCACGAAGCGCGTGTAGCCGAGCCGCTTCATCAGCACGACCCAGGCGCGCGCGACGTGGATGGGGTCCCAGCCGGTCGTGGCCGGCTTGCCCGAAAAGCCGTAGCCCGGTAGCGAAGGAATCACCACGTCGAAAGCGTCTTCGGCCTTCCCTCCGTAGGCGGTCGGGTCGGTGAGCGGGCCGATGATCTTCAACTGCTCGATGACGGAGCCGGGCCAGCCGTGCGTGACGATGAGCGGCAGCGCGTTTGGATGTTTGGAGCGGACGTGGATGAAGTGGATGTCGAGGCCGTCGATGTTCGTGACGAACTGCGGCAGGGCGTTCAGCCTCGCCTCGACCTTGCGCCAGTCGTAACTGGTCTCCCAATAACTCGCGAGCGCCCGCATCGTCGCGAGCTTCACGCCCTGCGAACGGTCACCGACCGTCTCCTGCTCGGGCCAGCGCGTGGCGGCGATGCGCCGGCGCAGGTCGTCGAGCGCCGCCTGCGGTATCTGGACGCGGAAGGGGCGAATCGAATCGCCTTCACCCTCGAGCGCCCTGGCCGCGACCGCCGCGCCGGCCTGTGTCGGTTGCTGCGCGGGCGCGGCGGCGGGCGCCGTCAGATACGTTGTGGCCGCCAGGAGCACGAAGAGGAATCGCCAGGCCCGGCTGAAGATGTACTTGATGTTGGTCTTGATTGCGTGGGGTGCCTTCTCTAATCGCATGGTCTGCTCTCCTTCACAACTGCTGTCCGTCGCGCGCACTCGATTCGTCGCGGTGCGATAACGGAGGCGAGTAGACCACGAACGTGAAGGCGAATCTATTAGACGATGGTATCGGTCGATACTTATATCGACTTGCGAATTGAGATAAGGCCCCTTCACGCTGGGAGCGCGGGCATCCCTGCCCGCGCTCCCAGCGAAGAGCCGGCCTTATTTCAATCTGCAAGTCGGTATTAGGTATTGTTTGGGGCGACTGTGAGGACGTTGGATGCCGCGAGGTGAGCCGCGCAGAGATTTGAAGGCCGCGCGGCCGGGCGAGAACGGCCAAGCCGTGCGGTCATGGATGCCTCAGCGCAAGTGTTAGACCTCGACCAGTTGCTGGCCGCCGTCAATGTCGTAAGTGGCGCCCGTGAGGGCTGTGTTTGACTGTGCCTTCGGTGCTCATGGCTTCCTCCGGCGGTCACTGTAGAAGACGCTTATTCACACGGCGGCCGGAACGTGAAGGACTTCCTCCATGCGTCGGTCGGCGGCCGCCGCCGCCGCCTCCGGGCTGCTCCCCTGCTGGCGCGCGCTCAGGTAGGGCGCGTACCAGTCCCACCAGTGATGCTCGCCGTGCGTCTTCTCGAAGCGGTCGTGGTGCTCCGACGTCTCGCGGAGGAGTTCCGCGAGGGTCGCGACGTCCGCGGCCCGCGGCTCCCACACGCGGCCAGGACGCCGCGTCTTGATCTCCTGAAGCAACCAGCCGTTCCCGTCCGGGTCTTTGAACGAGGCGAGCGACGCGTAGGGACGGCCCTCGGGGTCGCGCCCGCCGACGGGCGAGCCGTCCCCGGCACGGTGGAAGACCTCGCTCACGTCGACGCCGCGTGCCACGAGGTCGGCGCGCGCGGCGTCGATGTCGTCCACGGCGAGGAGCAGGCTGTCCGTCGAGCCGGGCGCGACCTGCGTGACTCCCTTGCCGACCCAGATCGAGCATTCAGACCTCGGCGGCGTCAGTTGCACGACGCGGAAGTCGTCGCCCCTCGCGATGTCTGCGTCGAGCCGCCAGCCGAGACTCTCGTAGAACGCCTTGGCGCGATCCACGTCCGTGACGCCGAGCGCCACCACTTCGAGCTTCATGTCTACCGTTGCGTCTTTTGTCGTTGACATAAATCCTCCCGTAAATCCGCAGGGCTCGCTCAGACCGACAACGAATCAGAAACCGTCAACGTCGATGACGGCTCCGGCAAACTCCCGCGGGGCTTCCTGCGGAAGGTTGTGCCCGACGCCTCCCTTGACGACGCGGTGTTCGTACTTGCCCGAGAACTTCTTCGCGTAGGCACCGGCCTCCGGGTGCGGCGCGCCGTTGGCGTCGCCTTCGAGCGTGACGGTCGGCACGTTGATGACGGGGGCCGCGGCCAGGCGCTTCTCAAACTCGTCATACCTCGGTTCGCCTTCGGCCAGTCCGAGCCGCCAGCGGTAGTTGTGGATGACGACGGCGACGTGGTCGGGGTTGTCGAAGGAGGCGGCGCTGCGCTCGAAGGTCGCGTCGTCGAAGTTCCATTTAGGCGAGGCGAGCTGCCAGATGAGCCGGTTGAAATCGCGGCGGTATTTTTCGTAGCCCGCCCGTCCCCGTTCCGTCGCGAAGTAGAATTGATACCACCATTCGAGTTCGGCCTTCGGCGGCAAAGGCATCCTGTTGGCCTCGCGGCTGCCGATGAGGTAGCCGCTCACCGAGACGAGCGCCTTGCAGCGCTCGGGCCAGAGCGCCGCCATGATGTTGGCCGTCCGCGCCCCCCAATCGTAGCCGCCGACGACCGCCTTCTCGACCTTGAGCGCGTCCAACAGCGCGACGGCGTCGGCCGCGAGCGCCGACTGCTGGCCGTTGCGCAAAGTCTCGTCGGAGAGGAAGCGCGTCGTGCCGTATCCGCGCAGGTAAGGGATGACGACTCTGTAGCCCTTCGCCGCCAGCAGCGGCGCGACCTCGGCGTAGCTGTGGATGTCGTAGGGCCAGCCGTGCAGCAGGACGACCGGAGGGCCGTCGGCGGGGCCGGCTTCGGCGTACCCGACGTTCAGAAGGCCGGCCTCAATCTGCTTCAGCGGGCCGAACGACGTGTTCGTCCATCGCTTCACCGAGGGCGAAGCCGCCGGGCCGGTCGGGCCGGACTGTGCGCGCGCCGAACCCTTCAGGCCGAGTCGGGCGGCGGCGACGGTCACGGCCGCGGCGCCGATGAAGCGGCGACGCTGATGGTTAACCTCGTCGGTCATCTTCCTACCTTGTGTCCGGCACTAATCCTGTTCGGCGAGAGCTTGGGCGTAGGTCTTGCCGTACGGGGAGAAGAGTTCCTTGCGGCCTTCCGCCCAGGCCGCTTTGAGTTCGGGCGTGGTGATGTCCCAGTCGGGCCGGCACTTCCTGGTGACGGCACGTAAGTCCTGTCGGAGTTCTTCCAAAGTGGGCCGGCCGAAGAACCAGTAGCCCATGTAGATTTTGTAGATGACCAGACCCGGTTCGAGGACGAGCGTGTGCGGAATCATCGGGTTGTGGAGCGGGTCTGTGTACTCGGCGATGTCGAGGTCTTTTTGCACCCTGCGCCCCGCGTCGGAGAGAAAAGGCCAGTGCGCGCCGACGCCGCTGCGGAACTCGTTCGTCTCGGTGATGTTGTCTGTGCTGATCGTGACCAGACGGCAGTAGCCGACCTCCATTTCACGATGAAGTTGGACGAGCCCTTCGTGCTGCCGGCGCTCTTTGGGGCAGAAGCCTCCGCGACTGAGGACGAGCACCAAAGGGTCTTCGCCTTGCAGCTCGGAGAGCCTCCGGCGCTTCGCCGTATGGTCGGGCAGCTCGTAGTCGGGGAAGACCGCCCCCGGGACGATGTCGGCTCTCATTCGGTCAACCGCCTTCCTCACATCGTCAGGACGACGCGGAACTGCGCGTCGCCGCTCATCATGCGCGCGTAAGCCTCGGCCGCCCGTTCGAGCGGGTAGGTCTCGATCAACGGGCGCACGCCGGCCAGCTCGGCGAAGCGCAGCGTGTCCTCCGAATCGGCCGGCGTCCCCGACGCCCAGCCCTGGATGGTGCGACTCCCGAAGATGAGCTGAACGGGCGTGACCTCGATGGGCGCGCTGTCCGCGCCGACGACCATGAGCCTGCCGTTCGGCCCGAGGCCGTTTATCAACTCGGAGATCGCTTTCGAGTTCGGCGCGGTCGCCAGAATCACCTTCGCGCCGCCGAGCTTCTGCAACTCCTCCGCGGCGTTCGTCGCGCGGCTGTCGATGTAGACGTGCGCGCCGAGTTTCTCCGCGAGACCGGCGTTCTCGGGGCCGCGCCCGACGGCCGCCACCCTGTAGCCGAACTTGTTGGCGAACTGAATCCCGAGGTGGCCGAGGCCGCCGACGCCCTGCACCGCGACGAGGTCGCCGGGCGAAGCGCCGCTGTGCCTGAGCGCGTTGAAGGTCGTGATTCCCGCGCAGAGCAGCGGCGCGGCTTCGGCGTCGCTCAGACTTTCAGGCACCGACGCCAGCGCCTCGACGGGGGCCAGCATGTACTCCTGGTAACCGCCGTCATAGCTGATGCCGGCAATCTTCATGTTCCGGCAGTTGATGAAATCCCCGCGGCGGCACGAGTCGCACGTGCCGTCGTAGCCGCCGTGCCAGCCGACGCCGACTCTCTGCCCTTTCGCCCACCCGGCGACGCCCTCGCCGACTTCGTCGATACGGCCGACGACCTCGTGACCCGGGACGCGCGGGTACTCGATGCCGGGCATCCCGCCCTCTTTCGTGAGCACGTCGCTGTGGCAGACGCCGCACGCCTGCACCTTGATGCGGACGTGCCCCGCGCCCGGCTTTGGAATCTCGCGCTCGACGATCTGGAAATCTGCCCCCGGCGCGGGAACCTGCGCCACTTTCATCGGCGCCACCGCCGCTTCTGTCGTTGCCATAAATCCTCCCATGAAGTTCCGCCCGTTGTTGAGAGTCAGTCCCGCCACGACGTGTGCCAGTACACCACGGGCGCAGGCGCACGTCTATTAGACGAAGGTATCGGTCGCGTGACCGACACCAAAGCCTGAAAATACACGCCCGGCTTCGGCCCCCGCCTCCGTGAAGTCCACTGTGCCCGAATCTAATCCACCGGCCCGTTACCTCGAAAGGGGTATTAACACATTACATCTACGGTGGTAAGGGAAATACATCCTATCTCGTGATGCGCCCCGCGGCTACCTTCGCGCATAGTGTCACCTACCGAACAACGACTAGGGGGTTCTGATCGCTAATACGCACCACGGAAAAGGAGAGTCATCAATGCCGTACGTCACCGTCGGGCGGGAGAACTCCCACGACATCAACATCTACTACAAGGACTGGGGCGAGGGTCAGCCCGTCGTCTTCAGCCACGGCTGGCCTTTGAGCGCGGACGCGTGGGAAGACCAGATGCTCTTCCTCTCACGCCGCGGCTACCGCTGCATCGCCCACGACCGCCGCGGCCACGGGCGCTCGACGCAGACGTGGGGCGGCAACGACATCGACACCTACGCCGACGACCTGGCGACGCTCGTCGAGGTGCTCGACCTGCGCGACGCCATCCACGTCGGCCATTCGACCGGCGGCGGCGAGGTCACGCGCTACCTCGGCGAGTACGGGACGAAGCGCGTCGCGAAGGCCGTGCTCATCGGCGCCATCCCGCCGCTCATGCTCAAGACCGAGGCCAACCCCGGCGGCCTGCCCGTCGAGGTGTTCGACGAGATACGCGCGAACGTGCTCGCCGACCGTTCGAGCTACTGGAAGGAGCTCGCCATGTCCTTCTACGGCTTCAACCGGCCGGGTGCGAAAGTCTCCGAGGGCTTGCGCGACTCCTTCTGGCTTCAGGGGATGTTGTGCGGCATGCCCGCCGCCTACGACTGCATCAAGGCGTTCTCAGAGACCGACCTGACCGAAGACCTGAAGAAGATAGACGTGCCGACGCTCATCCTCCACGGCGACGACGACCAGATCGTCCCCGTCGCCAACTCGGCGCTGCTCTCGGCGAAGCTGGTCAAAGGGGCCGTGCTGAAGGTCATCCCCGGCGCGCCGCATGGCCTCTGCTCGACCTTGAAAGACCAGGTCAACGAAGAGCTGCTGACCTTCTTCCGGCAAAGCAAAGGGGCGGCCGCGTAGGTCTCGTCGGTGTGTCTGTCGGGTTCAACCATCAACACGACGGTCTTAAAGATTGAACGGGAGGGTGGTCATGTCGAACGTCTTGTCCGGAATCGGCGGCGCGGTCGGTTTGGGTCGTCCCATCCCACGGGCCTTGCCCGCCTCGGGCGTCATGCTTGCCCGCGAGGGGCGAGTCGAGCTATTCGGCCGCCGCGAGCACGGGCTCAGGGCGGATTCGGCGAAGTCTCCGGCCGCGGCGCAGGATAAGCCGACCGTCTTCGTCGTCGATGACGACCTCTCGGTGCGCGAGTCGCTGGAACTGCTGTTCGGCTTCGAGGGCTGGCGGACGGAACTCTTCGCGTCCGCACAGGAGTTCCTCGCCCGCCCACGCTCTCAGACGCCGAGCTGCCTCGTGCTCGACGTATCGCTCCCCGACCTCAACGGCCTCGACCTGCAAAAGCTCGTCGCCGACCGCGTGGACATGCCGGTCATCTTCATCACGGGCCACGGCGACGTGCCGCTGGCGGTGCGGGCCATGAAGGCCGGGGCCGTCGAGTTCCTGACCAAGCCGTTCGACGGAGAGGTGATGCTCGGCGCCGTCCGGGAGGCCGTCGAGCGCAGCCGCGCCGCGCTCGGCCGCGAGGCGGAGGTGCGTACGCTCCGCGGCCGTTACGAGTCACTCACCGCGCGCGAGCGTGAGGTGATGACGCTGGTGGCCGCGGGCCTTCTGAACAAGCAGGTCGCCTTCAAGCTCGGCATCAGCGAGATCACGGTGAAGGCGCACCGCGGGAGGGTGATGCAGAAGATGGAGGCCGACTCGCTCGCAGACCTGGTGAAGGCGGCCGAAAGACTCCGCCTCGCCCCCGAGGAGGTGCTTCTATCGCAGGTAGCGTGACGGGCAAGGCCGCGGGCCTTCGCCGCAGGATGGAAAAGAATCGCCGCGCGGTCTACACTTGGGCCGTGCGGCGATTCTTTTCGGCATCGAACCTGTAGCCCCTCGCGCGGCACCTATCGAATCGCTCGTCCCGAACCGAGTAGTTCCCGCTTACGCCCCTCCTCGCGGCACGGATCGGCAGGCAACTATGGACGCGACGACCCCCATCCGGATTCTGACCGTGGACGACCACCCGCTGCTGCGCGAGGGGATAGCCGCCGTACTGGCCGGCGAGACGGACATGGTCGTCGTCGCGGAGGCCGGCAACGGGCGCGAAGCGGTCGAGCAGTTTCGCGCCCACCGACCGGACGTGACTCTGATGGACATGCAGATGCCGGGTATGAACGGGACGGACGCGATTCTAAACATTCGCAAAGAATTCCCCGAAGCCCGCATCATCGTCTTGACCACCTACAGCGGCGACGCGCAGGCGGTGCGGGCGCTCAAGGCGGGCGCTTCCGGCTACCTGCTCAAGAACATGGTGCGGAAGGAGCTGGTCGAGACCATCCGGAGTGTGCACGGCGGCAAGAAAAGAATCCCCCCCGAAATCGCCATCGAGATGGCCGAGCACCATTCGGACGACGCTTTGACCGAGCGCGAAATCGAGGTGCTGCGAGAGGTGGCCGCCGGGAACGCCAACAAGGTGGTCGCCCGGCACCTGTCCGTTTCGGAGGAGACCGTCAAGGCCCACATGCGGAGCATTCTTTCCAAGCTCGGCGCGAACGACCGCACCCACGCCGTCACCATCGCCCTGAAGCGCGGCATCATCGAAATCTGAGCAGTTAGACTGACTTGCGAAATAGAATAAGGCCACTTGTTGCTGGGAGCGCGGGCATCCCTGCCCGCAAGCGCGCTGCAAGCGCGCTGACCGTCTTTCTTTTCTCTCAACCTTGAGGCAAAGCGTTTCTCAGTCTTCGCGCCTGCGGCGCTCATGGCGGGCAGGGATGCCCGCGCTCCCAGCGAAGAGCCGGCCTTATCTTGGTCTGCAAGTCGGTATTACTCCTTTAGAGAAAGGGTCGCTTACTCGCCGACGCCCGAAGACCGGCGAAGCCGGAACTTCCTCGGCCTCACACGAGCGGCCTTGTAGGCCGTTGCCCCCGGGACGGTCAGCTCGACTTCGGTTCCCGTTTCAGGACGGCTCCACATCTTTAGTTGTGCGCCGATTCGTTGGGCGCGTTCACGCATTCCCTGTAGGCCCCAATGATCGGCGCGGCCGCCCTCTTCAATAATCTCAGGGTCAATGCCGCGTCCGTCGTCGCGAACCCGCAAGCGAAATTGGCGCGGGTCGTAGATGATTTCCGCCTCCACGTGAAGCCCCTCGGAATGTGAAAGAGCGTTGACCAGCGCCTCCCGCCCGATGCAGAACACTTCCTCAAGAACCACAGGATGCAGCTCTCGAACGTGACCTTCGACCACCGTCTTGAAGGTCGCCCCGCCGCCTTGTGGAGTCTCTTCAGCGACGCGCTGAAATGCGGACGGCAGGTCGCCGACGGACGTTGCCGTCCCGCGCAGATTCCGCACGCGGTCTCTACCTTCGGCCAGAACCTGGTCGGCGTGGTCGAGCGTCTTCTCCAGGGCGTCGCGGGCAGGCTCGTCGGCGGGCATCTGTTTTGAGACCGCGTGAAACTTCAGTATCAACCCCTGCACGCTCTGCAACAGCGTGTCGTGCAAGTCTCGCGCGATTCGCTCCCGCTCGGCGAGACGCTCCTCCATGCGCCCGCGCACCTGTCCCGCTACCTGCCGCACGCGCAGCCGGTAAAGCGCGCCGAGCAGCAATAGAAAGGCGGCCACGGACGACACGCGGAACCAGATGGTCTGGTAATAGGCCGGCGCGATGTTGAATTCCAAAAACGTCCCGGCCTCGTTCCACACCCCGCTGTTGTTGCAGGCCGTGACGCGGAAGCGGTAGTCGCCGGGCGGGAGATTGGTGTAGAAGGCTTGACGACGATTGCCCGCCTCCTGCCAGTCGCGGTCATAACCTTCCAGCTTGTAGCGAAACCGCACCCTCTCCGGCGCGACGAGACTGAGCGCCGTATAGTCGATTTGCAGATCGCGTACCAGCGGGGGCAGGCGCAAGCGCCCATTTGCCTCGCCCGTTACAGCAAATGCCGCGTCGTAAGTTTTGCGGTCGGCGGTAATCTGCTCGACGTGCACGGGCGGGGGAAGTTTGTTGAAGAGGAGGTGATTGGGATCGACGACGCTGACGCCGTCAAAGGGTAAGAACCACAATTTTCCATCCGGGGACCTGGCGACGACCGGTCTGTAGCCGCCGGCAAAGGCATGGCTCTTTACTCCATCGGAACTATCGAATACCGTGGCATGGATCATCGCCGTGCCATTTTTATCCTTATCCACGGCGGCAGCCCACGCATCCACCTCGGGCCGCGCAATGCGTAGCAGGCCACAAGCCGTGTACAGCCAGAACGAATGGGCATCGTCTTCCATCGTCCATTGGGCCGAATCGCAGGGCAATCCGTTCTTGCCGGTAAGCGTGGCAATGTGGCCGTCTTTCAACCGGCTGAGCCCGCCTTCGGTGGCGACCCAAAGCGTACCGTCATGATCGAGTCGCAGATCGTTGACAATGCCCCCGCTTAGCCCTTCGGCGACTGTGTACGACATGCGAACCTGACCGTCGGCGAAATAAGCGATACCTCCTTGAAAAAACCCGAGCCAAAGGCCGCCCCGCGAAGGATCAGCAATCAGAGTAGTAGCAAAGTCTGTATGTCCCAGCCCGGCCCAGGGAATCTGTTGGACCACACTCCCCTGAAGTAACTGAAAGAGACCGGAATCCTGATAGGCGACCCAGAGATTTCCCGCGGCGTCCTCGCTTATGGAACGCACCACTCCGCCGGGAACGCCGCCTACGAAAGAAACTTGTTCATCCTCCACGTAGCCAAGTCCGCGCTGCGTCGAGACCCAGATTCGTCCACGACGATCCTGAAAAAGAGAATGCGGGACAAGACCGTTCTGTTTCCCGTCTGGTTTGTCACCGCCGGCACCGAAACTCGTAATTCGTCCGTTATTCCATCTGTTCAAGCCTTTGCTGGTGCCGAACCAAACGCTGCCATCTCTGTCCGCCAAAACGGACGTGACGAGGGCGCCCGACAAACCCTGGCTCACATTAAAGGTGGCGACGGCAAAGTCGCGGAAGCGATCAAGGCCGCCAGTCGTAGCGACCCAGATATTGCCTTCACGATCCTCAAAGAGCGCGTAAACGGATTCTCCCGAGAGGCCGTCAGACGGTGCAAACATATCCGCCCTTCCCTGGTGCATGTGCACAAGGCCCCGGTCGAAAGTTCCGATCCACAGTCCGCCATCGCGGTCGCGAAGCAGCCTGGTCGGCCTGTACTGTCCCACAATACCAGGGAGCGGATAATCCTCGGTTTTCCCGTCGACGAATCGTCGGATTCCGCTGCGCGTGCCGATCAAGAGCGCGCCGTCATCGCTTTGCGCGAAACTCCCGATGGTGTCGGGCTCACCGGGCAACGGATAGAAGTTTGGCGGATCCGGCTTCCATCGCCACAGCCCGTCCTTCACCCCCGCCCAGAGATTGCCTTTGCCGTCCTCAGACAGACCGAATACTCCTCGGCCAAGACTGCCGTCCTCGCCGTGGCACCGGACGCCGCCCTTCTGAATCGAGCAGAGCTTTCCGGCGGGAACCGCCATTGCGCCGACCCAGACCGTGCCTTCACGATCCTCAAGGAGCGCAAAAATATAATGTCCGGCAAGCTCCGCATACTCCGTGAGCTTGCCGTCCTTCCAACTCGCGAGCCCTTTCGAGGTGCCAATCCAAAGAGTCCCGTCGCGCGCGGCGAGCAGGCTGAAAATGAAGTTGGAGGGGAGTTGCTGATTTGGTGGCGGCTGGAAGGGCACGTTCCTGACGCCGTCGAAACGGAGCAGGCCGAACTCAGTACCCAGCCAGAGGTAGCCGTCGGGAGTTTGGGCAATCGAGGAGATGTTGCCTTTGGTAAAGCCGTCGCGAATCTTCCACGACGTGTGCGCGTACTGGTTAACATCAAGCTCCGGGTTCAACGCGAACGCGGAAGGGCACCACGCCAGCAGGACGCAGGCCAGCATGGTGCCAGATAGGACGAACCCTCGCCCGCGCGCTTTCTCCATGGCGACACATCTTACAGTCGGCGGACTCAGGAGGCACTACTCTTTTGGGGGATTTGACAAAGCGGCGAGTCCGCGACTAGGCTCACGCGTTCCACATTATTCGGAGGTATGGCTTATGCTCCGAGTCGCATTGGCTTTCCTCCTCACCGTTTCATTCACCCTCGTCCTTCGCGCCCAATCCACGAACGCCTCGCTCACGGGTCGCATCGCCGACCCCGCGAAAGCCCTGCTCGTCGGCGCCACCGTCGCAGCCGTCAGGGCCGACACGAACGCCCGTTACGAAGCCACGACGGACGGCTCCGGCGAATACCACCTTGCGAACCTTCCCCCCGGCGTCTACCGCGTCGAAATCGAAAAGGCGGGCTTCAAAAAGGTCGTCAAGCCGGGCGTGACCCTCCACGTCCAGGACGCGCTCGAACTCGACTTCGAGATGACGCTCGGTTCCCTGTCCGAGACGGTCACGGTCGAGGCCGGCGCGCCGCCGATCAACACCGAGTCGGCCGCCGCCAGCACGGTGGTTGACCGCACGTTCGTCGAGAACCTTCCCCTCAACGGGAGGAGCTTCCAGACGTTGATAACGCTCACGCCGGGCGTGGTCTTAACCCCGACGGCTTTTAACGATCAGGGGCAGTTCAGTGTGAACGGGCAGCGCGCGGACGCCAACTACTTCACCGTGGACGGCGTCAGCGCCAACTTCGGCGTCACCGGCTTCATCGCGATGATGCAGAGCGCCTCCGGGTCGCTGCCCGCGCTGAGCGCCTCGGGCGGGACGAACAGTTTGGTGTCGGTGGACGCCATGCAGGAGTTTCGCGTCCAGACCTCTTCGTTCGCGCCCGAGTTCGGGCGCACGCCCGGCGCACAGGTCTCGATTGTTACCCGCTCCGGCACGAACGCTTTTCACGGCACGCTGTTCGAGTACTTCAGGAATGACGTGCTCGACGCGAGGGACTGGTTCGTGAACTTCAACAACCTGCCGAAACCCGCCGAGCGGCAGAACGACTTCGGCGGCGTCTTCGGCGGCCCTGTCGTCAAAGACAGGGCGTTCTTCTTCTTCTCCTACGAAGGGCTGCGTCTGCGACAGCCGGCCAGTCTGCAAACCGTCGTCCCCGACAACCCGTCGCGACAGGCGGCCCCGGCCGCGATTCGTCCGTACCTGAATGCGTACCCGGTTGCGAACGGCGGCGCGCTCGGGCCGGGACTGGCCGGGTTCAACGCGAGCTTTTCAAACCCTTCCACGCTCGACGCCTACAGTATCCGCATGGATCACGTAGTCAACTCGAAGCTGAACTTGTTCGGCCGTTATAACTACTCGCCGTCCGGCTTAGACCAGCGAGGCCCTGTCTTCACCTCGGGTAGAGTCCTTAGCACGACTAATTCGTTGTCGTCCTACGTACAGACTGGGACGGTCGGTCTCACCCAATTAATCAATCCGAGAATTAGCAACGAAGCGCGGGTAAATTACAGCAACCACAGAATCAGCATTAAGTTCGTGCTGGATGATTTCGGCGGTGCCGTGCCGCTCCCGGACTCTCTCTTTTTCCCGTCCGGCTACTCGTCCGCGAACAGCAATCTCATCTTTATCGTCGGAGGAGCCGGAGAGTACGTGCAGGGCAAGCAGGGGACGGACGAGCAGCGCCAGGTTAATCTGGTTGATAACTTGTCCGTGACGAAGGGCAGTCACCAACTGAAGTTCGGCGTGGACTACCGCTGGCTCGCGCCTTTCAGCAGTCCGGCCGCGTACCGTCAGTTCGCGCAGTTCTCCGGGGTGACGGCGACGACCGGGGGCGTTCTTTCGGGGACGGCCCTGTTCGCCCAGGCGAGTGCCTTTCAATCTAACGCGCTCCTCTCACAAAACTTCTCGCTGTACGGTCAGGACACGTGGAAAGTCACGCCCCGACTGACGGTGACTTACGGCCTGCGTTGGGACGTGAATCCCCCGCTGAAGGGCAAGAACCGGGCGAACGACCCGTTCACCGTGGCGGGCCTGAACAACCCGGCGACGATGACCTTAGCGCCTCGCGGCACCCCGCTGTATGAGACGACCTACGGGAATGTCGCGCCGAGGTTCGGACTAGCCTATCAACTACGTGAAAGCCCCGATTGGGGCACCACTCTCCGCGCGGGCTTCGGCGTGTTTTACGACCTCGGGCAAGGTTCGCTCGGAGGGGTCTCAAGCTTCTTCCCGTACCTCGCCAGCAGGAACTTTTCACCCGGGCAGTTTCCGCTGAGCCCGCAGAACGCCGCGCCGCCCGTCTTCAACACCGACCCGCCCGTCAACAGCATTCTCGTAGCCGACCCTCACTTAAAACTCCCGCGGACGTATCAGTGGAATGTCGCGTTGGACCAGTCCATCGGAAGCAACCAGAGCCTGTCGTTAACGTATGTCGCCGCCGTTGGTCGTGACTTGCTGCGGGTAATCAACTTATTCAACCCGAATCCGAATTTTCTTTCTGTCGCGCTGACCGACAATTCTGCTACGTCCGACTATCACGCTTTACAAGTTAAGTTCCAGCGGCGACTGTCGCGTGGATTACAGGTATTGGCGTCGTACTCATGGTCTCACTCCATTGACAACGACTCGACGGATGCGGTCGCCACTAATATCAACACGCCCGTCACGATTGCTGATCGCAACGTCGACCGTGGGAATTCTAACTTTGACATACGGCATTCGTTCACCACTGGCATCACCTATGACCTGCCCTCACCCGGGTCGGAAAAGATTGTTCGGCGAGTACTTGGCGGCTGGTCGCTGAACACTTTCGTTTTGGTCAGATCGGCTCCGCCCGTTAACGTTATTGGCGGAGCTTTCCTTGCCGCGGGTACTCTGCTCTCACCTCGCCCAAACTTAAACCCGGGCGTGCCGCTTGAGCTTCACGGGGCACAATTTCCCGGCGGCAAGATTCTCAACAAGGCGGCTTTTTCTCCGGCACCCGCCGGCCGGCAGGGCGGTTTCGGACGTAACGTCCTGCGCGGTTTCGGAGCCGCGCAAGCGGACGTCGGATTGGAGCGGCGATTTCATCTGAGCGAAAGAATTGGGCTTCGTTTCCGAGCTGAGTTCTTCAACATCTTCAACCACCCGAACTTCGGCAATCCTGTCAACGACCTAACCAGTCCCCTGTTCGGTCGCTCGACGCAGACGCTGGCGAACAGCCTGGGGTCGGGCGGCGCCAACGGCGGTCTCAACCCCCTCTACCAGATTGGCGGGCCGCGCTCGATCCAACTCGCGCTCAAACTTCAATTCTGAAAAAGCTGGCCGGCCAGGTTCGGCGATAAAGCACACGCCCCCGTCGGACTGACCCTCTACGGCCGAAGCGACTCCCCCAAAAGAGTTACGGGGGCGTGGCCTCATTTCGGGTATTCGGCCTTAAAAAAAGCCGCTACTCTTCCCTCCGTGCAAAGACTGTTCTCGATGTTTCCGCAGGGCGGGCCGGGCGTCGCTTTACTGCTGCTGAGGATTTCGGTGGCGGCGATCTTACTATCGAACGCGGCGAGTTACCTTAACGGGTCTTCCATCCGCCTGCTCTTCGCGGTTGCCGTGCTGGCATCAGTGTCCTTGTGTATAGGCTTCCTGACGCCGTACCTGTCCGTCATCGCGTGCGCGGCCGCCGTCGCAAACCTATTGCTCGGCCCCGGCCCGAGCAACCTAATCTACATTGCCTCCGTGATCGACGCCGCGGCGCTCGCCCTCCTCGGGCCGGGGGCGTACTCGTTGGACGCGAGGCTGTTCGGGCGCCGCGTCACCGTCATGACCCCCGGCAAAAAAACGGAGCGGCCGTAACCCTCTATCGCCATCCCGGAGCGCGGCCCCGGCTTATCATGCGCCCGCCCCACTCGCCGCGCCGTTCCGGGCTTCGATGGCCTTGACGGATTTTACAAACGCCTTTTCCAATACGCTCTTGCCGACGGTGCCGAGCACGAGGCCGAGCGCCCGCCCCTTGAGGTTCTTGCCTTCGCGCACGACGACCGCGTCGATGTCGGTCTTGCCGTCGGGCCGGCGCGTGAAGGTGTATGTGTGGCCCGACGCGCCGCCCCACAGGTTGGAGTCGGTCGTCTTGAGGACGACGCGGTTGGGGTCTGACCAGTCGTAGTGCAGGCGTTCCCAGATGCCGCCCGAGCCTTCCGTCACGTCGGCGTGCGAGCCGTCCCGGCTATGCACCTTGAGGTACTCGTCGGCGCTGTTGCCGAACAGCTCCGAGCGGCCGGGCCCGAAGTCTGTGAGCCCTGCGACGTACTGCTCGGGCGTCAAGGTGGTCGTCTGGTGGAAGTGTAGCGTGGCCATGAGAGCTTTTCTCCTTTTCATCCCGGTGCGTTCACGAACGCCAGTACATCACGGGCGGAGATGCCCGTCTATTAGACGATGGTATTGGTTGAGACCAGCTCTCGTAAGTGTTTTCCGTGATGAGCCGGGTGACCTGTTCGCGCGTGTAGCTCACTCGTGCAACAACTGATGCACTAGAGATACCGAGATCGAGCCCTCGCCGACCGCCGACGCGACCCGCTTAATATTCCCGGCGCGTACGTCGCCGACGGCGAAGACTCCCGGCAGGCTGGTCTCCAGGAGGTACGGGGCGCGTGCGAGCGGCCAACGCGCCGCGGCCATGTCGTCCGGCGACAGGTCGGCCCCCGTCTTGATGAACCCTTGCGCGTCCAGCGCCACACAGCCGTCGAGCCAGTCCGTGTTGGGCACGGCGCCCGTCATCACGAAGACGTGTTTGACGTTGTGCGTCTCAACTTCCCCCGTCCCGTTGTCGCGCCAGCGCACCCGCTCAAGGTGGCCGTCCCCTTCCAGGGCTACGATCTCCGTCCGCGTCCGCAGCTCGACGGACGGACTCTCTTCCAGACGGCGAATCAGATAGCGCGACATGCTCTCCGCCAGGCCCGAAGAGCGGACAAGGACGTAGACGCGCCTCGCCGTCTTGGCGAGGAACGTCGCGGCCTGACCGGCGGAGTTCCCGCCGCCCACGACGACGACCTCGTCGCCGACGCACAACTGCGCCTCCATCGGCGTCGCGCCGTAGTAGACTCCCGCGCCCTCGAACTGCGACAAGTTTTCGAGCGACAGCCTGCGGTATGCCGCGCCCGTGGCGATGACGACAGCGCGAGCGGGCACGCGCTGCCCGTCGCCGGTCTCGACCCGGTAGGGTTTCCGCCCGCACGCGAGTCTCTTCGCCCCTCTGGCGATCATCACCTGCGCGCCGAACTTCTGCGCCTGCGCGTAGGCGCGCCCCGCGAGTTCCTGCCCCGAGATGCCGGTCGGGAAGCCGAGGTAGTTCTCGATCTTGGAACTCGAAGCGGCCTGACCGCCCGGCGAGTTCGATTCCACGATCAGCACGTCGAGTCCTTCCGACGCCGCGTACACGGCCGCCGCGAGGCCGGCAGGCCCCGCGCCCACGATGACCAAATCCCTGACATGCGTCTGGTCGATGGTCTCGTTGAATCCGAGGCAGTCGGCGATCTGCCGGTTGGAAGGGCTACGCAGCACCAACTCGCCGCGACAAATCACGACGGGCACTTCCGCCTCGTTGACGTGAAAATGATCGAGCAGTTCCTGAACGTCTTCGTCCCGCTCCAGATCGACGAACGAGTAAGGGTGGCCGTTGCGGGTCAGGAACTCTTTGATGCGGAGCGTGGCGGCGTTATGGTTCGACCCGACGAGCACGACATCCCCGAACCCTTTGACGATCAGCTCCACCCTGCGGAGGATGAAGGCGCGCATCAGGATGTCACTCAGCTCGCTGTCCGTCTGCACGAGAGCCAGCAGACTCTCGCGCCCGACTTCGATGACTTCGCCCTCGGAGGCCGCGCGGATTCGGACGAGCCCGCGGCGGCCCGAGAGCACGTTCATCTCGCCGGTGAACTGCCCCGCCCCCAGGACGGCCAGCAGCTCCTCGCTCTCGCACACCTGCCGGACGACGTGCATCTCGCCCGCCGTGACGACGAAGAGTCTCGTGCTCGGCTCGCCCGATTCGACCAGCACCTCGCCGGGCTTCACCTGACGCGCCCGCCCGTGCGCGGCGACGCGCGCGACCTGCGCAGGCGTCAGAGTCGGGAAGACCTGGTCGCCGCGAGCGTCCGGAGTCAACGGGACTGGTTGGATGTTATCGGCCATCAAGCGGTAAGACTAAAAAAACTTCTTCAGCGCGGCCTTCGTCTCCGCCGGCCGCTGCTCCATGAGCCAGTGTCCCGTGTCTGCGAGTTTGATTGACGTGACGTTGTCGGCGACCAGTTTCGCCTGAACCTCCAGCGCACCGCCCATCGCCTTGTCGCCCTCGATGGTCAACACCGGCATCGGCAACTTCACGGCCGCGAAACGCCGGTTGTCTTCGGCGTCCTGCGTGTTGAATGACTTGAACATCTCGAACGCCGCGCGCATCGCGCCCTCCTGCGCGTACGCCCTGGCGTACAGCCGACGGTCGGCCTCGGGGAACGTCTCCGGGTGCGGCGAGAGCGTCTGCCAGAAGTGTTCGAGGAAGAGGCGCTCGCGCCCCTTGACGAGTTCGAGCGCGACGGGGCTGTTGACGAAATGAAAATGCCAGAGGGCCGGAGTCGTGTAGACCTTCTCCCACACGTCGCCGACGCCCGGAATCGGCGCTTCGAGCAGCGCGAGCTTCTCCACCTCTGCGGGGAACTGCGCGGCGTAAGCGTACGCGACCATCAGGCCGATGTCGTGGCCGACGAGGTCTATTTTTTGATAGCCGAGACTTTTGACTAACTCGTGAATGTCAACGGCCAGCGTCTTCTTGTCGTAACCCGCGGCCGGACGCGAAGAATCGCCGAGGCCCCGCAGGTCGGGCGCGATGACGGTGAACTCTTTGCCGAACTCGTCGAAGAGCGGCACCCACATGTGCGAGGTATCGCCGAAGCCGTGAATCAGAACGAGCGGCCGTGTGCCCGTTCCGGCCTTCAGGTAATGGATTCTGACGCCGTTGACGTTCGCCGTCAGCGACTGGTAGTTAACACTTCGCGCTTGCGCCGCCGCGCTGAGAATCGAAGCAAGAAACAGCCCCACGCAGAGAGTCGCTAACCTCTTCAAAGAAGTGTGACGGCAGTTCGTCCTGTTGTTCATGGTTCTTCTCCGCCTCCAAATGCATCACCGGCCCGGCGACGCTAGCGGGTAGCCGCGCTCTATCCACCCCTGCAAGCCTCCCACCAGCGGTCGCACGTCCGTGATGCCTTGCCTCTTGAGTGAGAGCGCCACACGGGCGCTCGTCGCCTCGTTCGGTCAGGTGCAGAACAGGATTAAAGTCCTGCCGCGCGGTATCTCTTCAGCTCGGTTTTCAAACTCTTCCGCGGGCAGTCGCAGTGCGCCCGGCAGAGTCCGCGGCTCGGCCTCGTGGTCGAGCGCGTGGCGCAGGTCAACGATGAGTAAGTCCGCGCCCGCGTCCAACTCCGCCTTCAGCTCCTCCGGCGTGACGCGCGCCACGCGCAGCGACCGCAGGAACCTTCGCCGCTGGACGTACTTCCACGCGACGTACGCCGCCAGGCCCCCGACGACGATGGCGAACAGCAGCCCGCCGAAGCGCGCGGCGTAGGCGACGACCGTCTCCAACTGGTCGCTGAAGAGGTAGCCGAGCAGCTCGAACGCGCCGATCCAGAGCAGAACGCCGAGGCCGTTGAAGAGCAGGAAGCGTGAGAGCGGCAGGCCGTTCGCGCCCGCCAGCGGCGTGGTGAGGGCGCTCACGCCGGGGACGAACTTGGCGAAGACGAGCGTCTTCGCGCCGTGCCGCGCGAACGTGTTCTCGGTGCGGCGCACGCAGTAGTCCGGCTCAAGCGAGATGCGGCAGAGGAACTGGAGGACGCGCAGCCCGCGCCGCCTCCCGACCTCGAACCAAACGAAGTCGGCGAGCATCGCGGCTGTGCAGGCGACGAGCAGCGCCGCCGGGAGACTCAACTGACCGGAACGTGCGAGCGCGCCCGCCGCGATGATGAAAGGGGTGGAGGGCAGCGGCAGGCCGAGCTGCTGCGCCAGCACGGAGGCGAAGAGCACCAGATAACCGTGCCTGACGAGGAACTGAAGCGCTTCTCCCATGCGACGTTGATTCCTGTATGTGGTATTCCGCAGCCCGCCCCGGTCGTCGGAATATGACATACGTCGGCACGTTCCGCCAGTGGTTAATGCGCCGTCAACGGCCTCTGTGGGAAGTTATTTCCGTTCGCTCTCTGCATCAAGTAATACCGACATGCGAGATGAAATAAGGGGGTCTAAAGCTGGGAGCGCGGGCATCCCTGCCCGCCAGCGCGCAGCAAGCGCGCTGACCGTCTAGCTCCTCACCTCAACCTTGCGGCCTCAAGTCTCACGGCATTCGCGCTGCGCGCTCAGGCGGGCAGGGATGCCCGCGCTCCCAGCGAAGAGCGGCCTTATTTTGATTTGCAGGTTGGTATAATTCTACAAACGCTGGCTAGTCACACGAGGCGTAGGTTACGTAGCCGGTTCAGCGTTTTTGCCCACGCGCCGGGGCCTGCGCGGAGGGTGGCCCCGGCCGCTTCGACCGCCGAGAGCAAACCTTCGAGCCCACGCATGTCGCTCCGCCGCACGCCGTTCAGGTAGAGCGTCGGAGTGCCCGACACCTTCCCCACGAAGGTCGCCGCCACGAGTTCCCGATCAATCTTTTCGGCGTACGCGCCCGCCGCCATCTCTTCCCTATACCTACGCAGGTCGAGCCCGGCCTTACCCGCGCAGCGGGCGAGATGTTCGTCGTCGAGCCGCCCCTCCTGTTTGAACAGCAGGTCGTGCATCTCCCAGAACCGGCCCTGCGCCGCGGCGGCCTCGGCCGCCTCCGCGGCCCTCGCCGAGTGCGGGTGTACCTGTCGAATCGGGAAGTGGCGGAAGACGAAACGCAGCCCCTCGGCGCGCCCCAACAACTCCTTAATATGTGGGTGTAGCTGACGGCAGTAGACGCATTCGTAGTTGCCGTACTCGACCAGAGTCACGGCCGCCGACTCCGGCCCCAGCACGTGGTCGCGGTCGTTGACCGGCAGGACTAACCTGACCACCCCGCTCTCATCGCTCATAAGCGTTATCCGTGATGAGCCGGGCGCTCCGCTCGCGCGTGTAGCGCGCCCAGAGCCACTCGCGCAGCACCATGAAGCGGCTGCGTGCCCCGCCGAGCAGGGCGACGTGCACGACCGCCCACAGCACCCGCGCCACGTAGCCTGAGAACTCCAGCCGCCCGATCTGCGCCACCGCGCGGTTGCGGCCGATGGTCGCCATCGAGCCTTTATCCCAGTACCTGAAGGGCACGCGCGCCTTCCCCCGCACGTCGCGCAGGATGTTGGCGGCCGTGGCCTTGCCCTCCTGCATCGCCGCCGAGGCCAGCCCCGGCACGGGCTTGCCCGCGACATCCTTCAGCGACGCCATGTCGCCGATGACGAAGACGTTCCTTTCGCCCTTCAGCGACAGGTCGGGTTCGACCGGCACTCGTCCCGCCCTGTCCGTCTCCGCGTGCAGCAGCCGGCCGAGGGGCGAGGCGGCAACACCCGTCGCCCAAAGGGTTACGGTCGTCGGAATCCACTCCTCGCCAACCTTGATACGCCCCTGCTCGACGGCCGTGACCCTGCTCTTCGTGTGTACCTCGACGCCCAACTCCTCCAACTGCCTCTTCGCGCTGTCTGACAGTCTCTCCGTGTACATCCCGAGCACGCGGGGCGAGCCCTCGAAGATGGAGATTCGCGCCTGCGTCGGGTCTATGAGGCGGAAGTCTTTCGACATGGCCCGGCGCGCGATGTCGGCGATGGCCCCGGCGAGCTCGACGCCGGTCGGCCCGCCGCCGATGATCGCGAAGTGCAGCGGCGTGTGAGCGCCGGTCAGGTGGGCCTCGCGCTCGGCCGACTCGAAGGCTCGGAGGATGCGGCGGCGAATCTCCGTCGTGTGAAACTTGCTCTGCACGGTGATGAAGTGCCTCACCACTGCCGCCGTGACTGCGCCGCCGAGTATGCGCACCGTCTGGAAGAAGGTGGTCGTCGTCGCCAGCTCCCAGGGCTTCGTGGTCGCGCCTTTGGCGACTACCAGGAGGAGGATCGAAAAGACGTCTGCGCCTTCGACAAGTCCTGCTGGCGGACTCTGACAAGCGCCTGTGCCTTCGACCTGTCGAGCTGGCGCGCCTTCAGCGTCGCCGCCGCACGCTCGTAGTCGGCGGTCGCAACCTCAAGGCGCTGTTTGGTCGTCGCCGCTTCTTTGAACAGGTTCTCCTGACGGCTCCGCTCCTGCGTCGTCCGCTCCACGTCGGCGCTCACGGCCTCGATACCGGCCTCGGCGTTGCGCACGTCGTCCGAGGCCGTCTCGACGCCGATGCGCGCCGACGCGATGTCGTTCTGTAAGTTGCCGAGGCCGATCTGCGCCGTGTTGAGGTCGGCCTGGGCCACTTCGACGCCGAGGCGCGCGTTCTTAATCGAGCGGTTGTCCCTGAGCGCGATGTTGATCGCCTCGTCCAGCGTCAACACCTCGCCGGTCGGCCGGGCCTCCTGCTGGCAACGGGCGGCCGGGACGCCGGCCCAGAACAGCGCCAGAAGGAGCACGGACACCCGTCTGTTAAATGTGCCTCTCATTTCAGCATCACTACTCGTACCCAATGATGGGCGAGACGAACCGCGATGTGCGGGAGTAGACCACGGGCGCGGAGGCGCGTCTATTAGACGAAGGTATCGGGTGATATTTAGGTATCGGTCGGCTTGATGAGTGACGTTGACATATCCATCCGTTGCACTCGGCCGCAGACCGATACCGTTAACAAAACTGGATATTTACGGGTAAGCGGCGACAACCTATAATTCCAAAGCCGACGAACAGTATCCGGGTAACGCATCCTCGTGTCGTCTACCGCGGAGAGAGGACTACCGATGGAGGACGACCTTAGTCGTGTTCTGAATGCTCTGCCTGTGTTGATATGGACGGCGCTCCTCGACGGGCAGATCGACTTCCTCAATCGACGCTGGCGCGAATACACCGGCCTGAGTCTTGAGGAAGCCCGTGGCTCCGGCTGGCAGTCTGCGATCCACCCGGAAGACCTGCCCGGACTGCTGGAACGCTGGCAATCGATTCTGGCTTCAGGCGAGCCCGGCGAGATCGAAGCACGCCTGCGGCGCTTTGACGGCGCCTATCGGTGGTTCCTGTTCCGTGCCAACCCGTTGCGAGAAGAAGCAGGGGGAATAGCCAAATGGTACGGAACCAACACGGACATTGAGGATCGTAGGCCGGAAGAGGAAGCGCTGCGTGCGAGAGAACTCTCCTGGCGGCAGATCGCTGACAACATTCCCGGGCTCGTGGCTACGATGGGCGCGATGGGCGAGGTGGAGTTCCTCAACCGTCAGACCCTTGAGTATTTCGGCAAGACGAATGAGGAGTTGAAGGACTGGTCCCTCATCGGCGTCGTTCACCCTGACGACCTTCCCCGCGTAATCGAGGCCCGCACCAAATCGATTGAGACGGGGCAGCTCTATGAGGTCGAGCACCGTTGCCGCCGCGCCGACGGCGTTTACCGTTGGTTCCAGGTTCGCGGCCTTCCCGTGCGAGATGTGGAAGGTACGATAACGGCCTGGTATCTGCTTCTGACCGACATCGACGACCTCAAAAAAGCCGAAGAGGCTCTACAGTCGAGCGAGCGCAATTTGAGCCTGACCATAAACACCATCCCGACCCTCATACAAGTGTCGCGACCCGACGGAACCGTGCTGTCGGTGAATCAAGCAGTGCTGGATTACTACGGCGTCACCCTGGAGGAGATGCAGACAGATGAGTTTCGCTCTCGGGCCTACCACCCGGACGATATTAAAAGGCTGCGTGAGTGGCGCAGGGAAGCCCTCAAACACCCCCGCCGGTTCGAATATGAGCAACGCGCGCTGGGCAAGGACGGCAAATATCGCTGGTTCCTCGTCCGATACAATCCCCTGCTCGACGAGCAGGGAAGGATCGAACGATGGTATACGACCGCGTACGACATCGAGGGCCGAAAACGGGCTGAAGAGGCGTTGCGGTCGGCCGAACGCGACCTTGACCTGATCGTCAACACGATCCCGGCGCTGGCGTGGTCGGCGCGTCCGGACGGGAGCGCCGAGTTCTTCAACCGACAGTACCTGGATTACGTGGGCCTCTCGGCGGAACAGGCGGGAGGTTGGGGCTGGAGTGCCGCCGTCCACCCCGACGACTTGGAGGGTCTGGCCGCGACGTGGCAGCGCATCATGACTTCCGGAGAGCCGGGAGACGCGGAAGCGCGTATGCGCGGCCGCGACGGAGAGTACCGGTGGTTTCTCTTCCGCGCGAGCCCGGTGCGCGACGAGCAAGGGAACATCGTCAAGTGGTACGGAACCAACACGGACATCGACGACCGCAAGCGGGCCGAGGCTTTGCTCGCCGGGGAGAAAAGGCTCCTCGAAATGGTGGCCGGCGGGCAGACGCTTCCCTCAATTCTGGATGCGTCGTGCCGGCTGGTGGAAGAGACCGCCGGCGGGTACATCTGCGGGATTTTGCTGCTGGATACAAGCGGCACCTCGGTTGGGCTCTCGGTAGCACCCAGCCTGCCGCCCAGCTACAACGAAGCGATCCTGGGCTGGCCCATCAACCTCGATTCGGGGCCGTGCGCCAGGGCGTCCGTCCTGAAGGAGCAGGTCATCGTCGCCGACGTCGCTTCCGACTTACAGTGGGACGCGTACGGCTGGCGGCCCCTGGCACTCTCCTACGGGCTGAGGGCGTGCTGGTCGACGCCTATCCTGTCGTCGGAAAATGTCGTGCTGGGAACCTTCGCCCTTTATTCGCGCGAACCCGGCGAACCTACCGCGCAGCTACAGGATGTCATAGGACAGATGACGCACCTGGCGGCGGTGGTGATTGAGCGTCAGCGCGCCGTCGAGCGACTGGAGGCCGAACAGGAGCTGCTCGACCTCGCGCAGAAGTCGGCCCGCGCGATGGCCTTCGACTGGTACGTCCAGCGAGAGGTCAACGTCTGGTCGCCCGAGCAGGAGGCCCTCTACGGCCTAGAGCCCGGCAGCTTCGACGGGACGTTCCAGGGCTGGAAGAAGCTGATCTATCCGCCCGACTGGCCCGTCCTGCTCAAGGCCATCAGGCACGCACAGGAGACCGGAGTGGTGGCCGCGGAGTTTCGCGTCCAATGGCCCGACGGCAGCACCCACTGGCTGGCGACGAACGGCCGTATGTTCTTCGACGAGCGGCGCAGTCCCTTCCGCATGGTCGGGTTCACCACCGACATCACGCCCCGCAAACTGGCCGAGGAGAACCTGCGCCGCAGCGAGGCGTTCCTCGCCGAAGCCCAACACCTCAGCTCGACCGGCAGCTTTTCGTGGCGGGTGGCGACGAACGAAATCATCTGGTCGGAGCAGCTCTACCGCATCCACGGGCTTGAGGTCGGCGCGCCGGTGACGCTCGAACTGATTCGCACCCGAGTCCACCCGGAAGACATCACCCTCTACGAGAGGATGGTCGAACAGGCGCGAAGCGGCGGCAGCGACTTTGAATGGCAGTACCGTCTGCTGATGCCCGACCGCTCGATCAAGTACCTGCACGCGGTCGCCCGCGCGACCCGCGACCGGGACGGCGGGCTGGAGTACATCGCGGCGGTGCAGGACGTGACCGAACGCCGACTCTCGGAGGAGGCGCTCGGCAACCTGCGTTCGGAGCTAGCGCACGTGTCCAGGGTGGCGACCCTCGGGACGCTGACGGCTTCCATCGCCCACGAAATCAACCAGCCGCTCTCGGGCATCATCACCAACTCCAGCACCGGCCTCAGGATGCTGAACGCCGACCCGCCGAACGTCGAGGGTGCGAGAGAGACCGCGCGGCGTACGCTACGCGACGGCAACCGAGCCTCCGAGGTGATCACGCGTCTGCGCGCACTCTTTAGCAAGAAGGAGGCCGCGACCGAAGCGGTGAACTTGAACGACGCCACGCGCGAGGTGATCGCGCTCTCGTTGAGCGAGCTTCATAGGAGTCGTGTGATTCCTCGTCTGGAACTGGCCGAAGACCTCCCGCCGGTCACGGGCGACCGCGTCCAGCTCCAGCAGGTCATTCTGAACCTGCTCCGCAACGCCCTGGACGCGATGGAGGGCGTCGAGGACTCTCCGACGCCGCTGGTCATCCGAACCGAGCGGGACGGCGACGACAGCGTGCGCCTGAGCGTGCGGGACGCCGGGGTCGGCATCGACCCGCAGGCGGCCGGCAGGCTCTTCGACGCGTTCTACACGACCAAGCACGCCGGGATGGGGATCGGCCTCTCCGTCAGCCGCTCCATCATCGACAGCCACCACGGACGACTGTGGGCGACTCCGAATGACGGGCCGGGGGCCACGTTTTCATTTTCCATTCCGTGCTGGCAGGCGGTTTGACGGACGCCGACGGCCGTCCCTGTCCGATGTGTATGGTCGCGTACACAGTGGCTGCCAATACAATACCAAAGCACAATAGACACCGACCGAGTGGTGGCGCATTATTCTGTCATGGAGCCGTCTCAGATAAGGAGTGACGTCGAACACCCCCTCGTGTCGGTCGTCGATGACGACGAATCCGTGCGCGAGTCGCTGCCCGACCTGCTCAGAGAATTCGGTTTTGCGGCTCGTGCGTTCTCGTCGCCGGAAGAGTTCCTCGCCTCCGACGCCTTCGAGCAGACCAGGTGCCTGCTCCTCGACGTCGCCATGCCGGGGATGAGCGGGCCCGACCTTCAACAGGAATTGAGGAGGCAACGGAAGGAGATTCCAATCGTCTTCATCACCGCTCAAAGGGATGAGGCCGTCCGTTCGCGGCTGATCGAGCAGGGCGCCGTGGAGTGCCTGTTCAAGCCGTTCAGCGAGGACGACCTGCTGAAGGCGCTCAACGCGGCGCTCCGGGCGGGCTGATCTATTCGACCGCCGCGAGGCGGGGAGGGATTTCACCACAGAGACACAGAGGCACAGCTCGTAGACAATAGTCTACGAGCTGTGCCTCTGTGTCTCTGTGGTGAAATCTTTTCAGTCACACTCAACTGCAAATCGCTTTAGTCCTTTCATGTGAAGGTGACTTGGCTGGAATGTCGGCCAGCAGTTCGCTCACCGCCTTCCCCTTCCCCGCGAGTGTCATCTGTTTCATTCCATTGCGATAACGGGCGCGACGAGTAAATCAAGTGCGTAAGCGGGTGTCTATCAGACGATGGTAGCGGTAGCAGACCAATACCTTCGTCTAATAGACACCCGCATGTAAACGGCGCATTCTGCCGCCGTCCAGGGCCACGGAAAGCACTCAAGCTCGGAACGAGTTGAGTTTTTTAACACGGTCGGTTGAAGCAGCGCGGCGCGAAACGAGAGAGGAAGTACTTATGTCTTTTGATAAACCCATTCGTCGAATCGCAATCGTCGGCACGGGTGTCATCGGCGCGAGCTGGGCCGCGCTGTACCTGGCCCGCGGGTTCGATGTCGTCGCCACAGACCCCGCGCCGAACGCCGAAGCGCACCTGCGCCAGTACGTCGACGAAGCCTGGCCCGCGCTTACCGGCATCGGCCTGTCGCCGGGCGCGTCGCGTGACCGCTTCAGCTTCACGACCGACATGAGGGAGGCTTTGGCGCAGGCCGACTTCGTCCAGGAGAACGGGCCGGAGCGAGTTGATTTCAAAATCAAATTGTTCGCGGAGATGGACGAGGCCACGCCGGTTGACTCGCTCATCGCGTCCAGTTCCTCGGGCATCACCGCCAGCGTCATGCAGTCGCAGTGCAAGCACCCGGAGCGCGTCGTCATCGGTCACCCCTTCAACCCGCCGCACATCATCCCGCTGGTCGAGGTCGTCGGGGGAACGAAGACCTCGCCGGAAGCAACTCAACGGGCCATCGCGTTCTACGCGTCTATCGGGAAGAAGCCCATCCACCTGTTGAAGGAACTGCCCGGCCACGTCGGCAACCGGCTCCAGATCGCCCTCTACAAGGAGGTCATGTACCTGATTCAGCAGGGCGTGCTGAGCGTCAGCGACGCCGACGACGCGGTGAGCTACGGCCCCGGACTGCGTTGGGGGGTGATGGGGCCGAGC
>Ga0213876_10000170_pt1 | contig 68004 bp, 54 predicted proteins | sample BarmaccomBMRX_R9_FD_160113 | JGI IMG/M metagenome (GOLD analysis project Ga0213876, IMG submission 160113) | Root-associated microbial communities from Barbacenia macrantha in rupestrian grasslands, the National Park of Serra do Cipo, Brazil - RX_R9 | ecosystem: Host-associated > Plants > Roots...
CTGCTGTTCTGGCTCTCGCTCATTCCCTTCACTACCAGCTGGCTCGGCCAGCATCCCTCGTCCGCGGGACCGGTATCGGTGTACGGGCTCTCCCTCCTCATGCCGGGGATCGCCTGGAACCTCCTGCAGACGCTGCTCGTCAGGGGCGAAGGGCGGGCGAGCTCGGATCTGGCCCGCGCCCTCGGCCGCGACCTCAAGGGCAAGCTATCGCCGGTCCTCTACGGGGTGGGGATCGCGCTCTCCTCCTTCGCGCCCTACCTCGCCGAGGGGATCTATGTGCTGGTGGCCCTCGTCTGGCTGATTCCCGACCCGCGCATCGAGCGGGCCGTCCACGCCCACCGAAGCGGGGGCGATTGAAGACGAGCCGGAACCGTGGCGCCCTGAAAACGGCATGAAACAAGGTCAAGTCGCGCGCCCCAAGTGCGGATAAGACGCCCTCTATGAACTCGCCCGCGCAGAACCCGGCGAAGGCGCGCCGCCGATGGGCGACGCGCGTCCTGGCGGGCGGGGCGCTTCTGTCGATCGTCCTCTTCGGGGCGCTCTACCTCGGCCGAAGGCCGATCGCCGAGCGGCTGGCGGACGGCTGGCTCCAGCAGCATCGCCTGCCGGGGGAGTTCGAGGTGCGGTCGATCGGCCTGAGCGGACTGACGGCGAGCCTGCGGCTTGGCCCGAAGGACGATCCGGACCTGCAGGTCGAGCGGCTGCAGGTGGACTATGGGCTGGATGGGCCCTGGAGCGGCCGGGGCCTGGCGGTCGCCACCCGCGCGGTGCGTCTCTTCCGGCCGCAGCTCAAGGCGCGGTTCGCGGACGGACGCCTGGATCTCGGATCGCTGACGTCGCTGCTCCAGGCGCTCTCGGGGCGCGCCGGAAAGCCGGGTCCGTCCCCGGACCTCACCGTCGAGGCGGGTCTGCTGCGGCTCGCCACGCCCGGCGGCGCCCTGACGATCACCGGCGACGGGGCAATGACCGCCGGCGCGCTCGCCCGGGCCCGGGTCCGCCTTGCCCCCTTCGCGCTGAGGCTCGGGACGGCGCGCCTGGCGGGCGCGGCGCAGACGCTCGGCATCGAACGGCGTGGCGCGCGGCTCCAGGGATCGGCGCAGGGCGGCCCGCTGATGCTGGCCTGGCAAGGGCAGGCGTGGCGCTCGGGCGGCCAGACGCTGTCGGCCGACCTGCCCGCCCCTGGCCGCGAGGGCCGGATGGGCGGGCCGGCGCGCATGACGATCCAGATCAGAGGGGCGAGCGGCGAGGCCTCGGGCGCGGCCCTTGCCGAGGGCGCCGATCTCGCCATGACGATCGCGGGGACGCTGAACGCGGACGGCGCAGGCGCGGCCCTGGAGGGCGCCGCCGGCCAGGGCGTGGCCACCGTCCGGACCTTGCGGAGGGGCGACGTCGTCATCGGCGAGGCCGCCGTGCGGTTCGCCATCGACGAGGGGCGCTGGGCCGCCGGCCGCTTCGGCGCCCGCCTGCGCGGGTCCGCCTCGGGCCGGGGCCGGATGGACGCCGCCGCCGCCCACCGGGCGGCGGCCGGCCTGCCGCCGCTGTCGGCGGCGCCCGCTTATCGCACCGCGGCCGAGAAGGCCTTGCGGGCGTTCCAGGTCTCGGTCGGTGGCGTCTCGGCGAGCGTGTCGAACGGGGATCTGCGGCTTGGCCTCACCGCGCCGCTCACGCTCGACAGCGGCTCGGGCGCCCGGCTGACGATCGCCGGCCTGGCCGCCGACGTGCAGGGGGCGGCGGCCCGCGGCGCGGGCGGGCGGCTGACACTGGCGGGGGGCGGCCTGCCGCAGGTCAGCGTCCAGCTGACGCGCTGGTCGCTCGCCTCCGCCGCACTCGCGGCCGATCTGGCGCTCGGCGCCCGCCTCGACCTGCCGATCGCCGAGGGCCTGGACGTCCAGGGACGCGGACGCCTCGGGGTTGCGGCCGGCGCGCTGCGCTTTGAGCTGGCCGACTGCGCCACCGTCACCGCCCGGCGCCTGCCCATCGAGGACAACCCGGTGGTGGGGCTCGCCGCCCGCGTCTGCCCGGCCGGCGGCCCCCTGGCCCAGGCGAGCGGCGGCGGCTGGCGAGCGGCGGGCCGCATCGAAGCGGCGCGCGCCGCCGCCCCGAAGCTTGCGATGAGCCTCGCCGACGGCGCCGGCGCGTTCGCGGCCGCGGGCTCGGGCGGCGCCCCCGGCGCCGTCAGGCTGGATGTCGCCAAGGCCCGGCTCCTGGACGCCGGCGGCGGGCGCCGCTTCAACCCGCTGATCGCCGCCGGCGCCCTCGCGCTCGAACGCGGAATCTGGACTGGCGACATCGCCGCGGCGACGGCGGCGGGACGCCGGATCGGAACCGTGCGCCTCAGGCACGACACCGCGGCGGGCGTCGGGCGCGCCGACATCGACGCGCACGGGCTCGCCTTCGCCCCGGACGGACTGCAGCCGTCGGAGCTGACGCCGCTGGCCGCCTTCGTCAAGGATGCGTCGGGACCCCTCGCCTTCAGCGGCTGGTTCGCGTGGGGCCCGGGCCGGCCGATGACCAGCGGGGGCGAGGTCGTGGCGCGGAACCTGACCTTCAAGAGCCCGACTGGCAAGGTGCTGGCGCTGGATACCCATCTGCGGCTGGCGAGCCTGGCGCCGCTGGCGAGCGCCCGGGGCCAGCGGGTCACGGTGCGGGAGATCGAGACGGCCATCCCGCTGACGCAGCTCGCCGCCACCGCCGAATTCGACGCCGACGCGGTGGCGGTGGAGGCGGCCAGCGCCGGCTTCGCGGGCGGGCGGTTGCGTCTCGAGCCGATGACCGCGCCCTTCGCGCCTGGCTCGGCCTACCGCGGCGTGCTGATCCTCGAGCACGTGGATCTCGGTCAGATCGTGGCCGCCTCGAACCTCTCCCACATGATGTCGCTGCAAGCCGTCGTCGACGGGCGGATTCCCTTCCAGATCGACCCCGCGGGCGTCAGGATCGTCTCCGGACACCTGGCCGCGGCCGGGCCCGGGCGGATCTCGATCTCGCGGACCGCGCTCGGCGGCGTCGCCGCGAGCCAGGTCACCGCCAAGGGGACGCCGGCGCAGGGCGAGGCCGGCGGCCTGGCCCAGAACCTCGCCTACGACGCCATGGAGGATCTGTCGTTCGACACGCTGGAGGCTTCCCTGGACAGCGTCGCAGGGGAGCGGCTGCGCATCCTCTTCCACATCAAGGGGCGGCACGATCCCCCAAAGCCGGTGCGGGCCCAGATCGCGCTCGGCGACCTCATCGCCGGCAAGGCGTTCAGCAAGCCGATCCCCTTGCCGTCCGGGACGCCGATCAACCTCACCCTCGACAGCAGCCTGAACTTCGGAGAGCTTGTGCGCAGCCTCGAGCAGGCCTGGCGGGACAGCCTGGCCCCTTCGCGTTCAGCGGCGGTTCAGGACGAGGCGGCCCAGATGTCCGCGCCGATGGAGACCACCCGGCCATGACCAGAAGACGGCTCTATCTCGTCGGCCCGGCGGCGCTCGCGCTCCTGGGCGGCGCGGCCTGCACGCCCACCATCGACGTCAAGGTCGAGCCGATCAACATCTACGCCAAGCTCGACGCCGACGTGCGCATCCGCCTGGACAGGGAAGTCCAGGACGCCATCAAGCAGAACCCCAACCTCTTCTAGGGCTCGCCCCATGATCCGCCGCATCGTCCTCGCGCTCATCCTCGCCCTCGGTCTCGCCGGGGGCGGCGGCGCCTTCGCCCAGCCCTCCGCCAAGGCCGCCGTCGACGCGGCGAAGGCGCAGGGAGTCGTCGGCGAACAGGGCGACGGCTATCTGGGTTTCGTCGGCGGCGCCACCGATGCTTCGGTGAAGGCGGCGGTGGACGAGATCAACGCCGGCCGCTCGAAGGCCTATCAGGACATCGCCGCCAGGACCGGCGTCACCCCGGCCGCCGCCGGCGAGGCCACCGCCCTGCAGCTCGCCGCCCGTCTCCCTTCCGGCTACTACTTCCGGCCGCTGGGCGGGAGCTGGACGAAGAAGTAGATCAGGGGCGCGCGGAAAGAACCCTTCCGCCGGAGGGGAGACTCGTCACCCCGCGCGAAGCGTAGCGGAGACCCGGGGCCGGACGCGCCGGTTCATGGACGAAATCCAGCTCGGGTGGGGGCGGCTCCGGCCCCGGGCCTACGCCGCTTCGCGGCTCCGCCCGGGGTGACGGCGCAGATGTGTGAACGGCCTATGGGAGGGGAAAGGGCTTGGCCGCAACGCCCTAATCCCTCGGGAAATTCGGCGGCCGGCGCTCCTTCATGGCCGCGACGCCCTCACGGAAGTGGGCGCTTTCGATGGCCGGGCGGGTCTCCAGGCGCGCCATCTCGAAGGCCTCGGCGAAGGTCTGGGTGGGGGCGGCGTTGAGGAGGCGCTTGGTCACCGCGATGGACCTCGGCGAGCAGGCGCGGACGATCTCGCGGGCGAAGGCGAGGCTCTCGGCCAGCAGCTGGTGCTGGGGGATGATGCGGGTGACGAGGCCGAGCCGCAGGGCTTCCTCGGCCTCCACCCGCCGGCCGGAGATGAGGATGTCGCGCGCCGGGCCAGCGCCGATCATGTGCAGGAGGCTCCAGGCGAGGCCCACCTCCGGGATCGCCCCGATCCGCACGAAGCCGCCCATGAAGGCCGCGTCCGGGCTCGCGAACCGGAAGTCGGCGCTCAGCGCCAGCGCCAGCCCCGCCCCCATGGCCGGGCCGTTCACCGCCGCGATCACCGGGATCGGCATGGCCCGGGCGAAGGTGTACCGCGAGCGGTATTCCGGGGCGGTCTGCGGCAACGCGGTGAAGATCGGGTCGGGCTCGGTGGGCGAGGTCTGCGGCGGGGGGCGCCCCTCGGCGGCGTCCCCCAGGCGCTCGGCGTCGCCGCCCGAGCAGAACGCCGTCCCCGCCCCGGTGATGACCAGGGCGCGCACGTCGCGGTCGGTCGCGGCCCGCACCAGCGCCTCGTTCACCGCCAGCCCCAGCGCGCCGTTCACCGCGTTGCGCCGCTCCGGCCGGTTCAAGGTGATCACCGCCACGCCGTCGTCGACTTCGTAGAGCAGCACCTCGGCCATCGGCTCCCTCCCGCTGAGGGGCGCACTATAGCCGGCTGATGGCGGAGGCGCGCCCCTTCCACCATCCGGCTCGCGCCGGATGGTCCCCCTTCCCCGCCCGCGGGCAAGGAGAACCCGGCGTCGCCATCCTCCTCCCTCGCGCAGCGGGGAAGGTGGCTGATCGCGGAGCGATCAGACGGAGGGGGCGCTCCGGCCCTTCATCCCTCCGGATCGCTTCCGTTTCTTGCGCGCCGCGGAGGAGAAGACGCCGGCAATCGTCAAGCAACGAGTCGGGGTTTAGTCTCCCCCCGTGGCCCAGCTGACGGACTCGCTGCCGGATTCGAGTCTCGCGCGGCTATTCGCGCGCGAGATCGCGGCCGGCCGGGCGGTCTGGTTCTCGTTGCCGGGCGGCTCGCCGCTCTACGAGGCGGGCGAGGAGGCGGACTTCTTCTATCTGGTGCGGGCCGGCCGGCTCGGCGTCTTCCGGCGCGAGGAGGGCCTCGAGCCGCAGTTCCTGGGCGTCATCCGCCCCGGCGAGCCGGCCGGGGAGATGGCGCTGATCGCCGGCGCACCCCACTCGGCCACCGTCTCGGCGCTCCGGGATTCGGAGATCCTGGCGCTCGGACGCGACGACTTCTTCCGGGCGGTGGAGACCGACCCGAGGGTGATGACCGAGCTCGCCCGGCTGATGATCCTTCGCACCCGCCAGAGTTCCGCCGGCGTGGTGGGCGAGCCCTCGGTGTTCGCCTTCATCGGCCTCGGCGAGCAGGTCAGCGTGCGCCCGCTGGCCGCCGAGATCGCCGCCCGCATCGGCCGGCTCGGCTACCGCGCGACGGTGGTGGGGGCCGAGGCGCAGCGGGCGCCCACCGAATGGTTCTCCAACGTCGAGCGCGACCACGACTTCGTGCTCTACGTGGCCGAGGCCGACGAGCCTTCCTGGACCGCCCTCGTCAGCCGCCAGGGCGACCGGCTGTTCCGCGTGGCGGAGGGGTCCGCGACGCCGCCGCCGCCCTCGGCCCTCGACCTCGAGGAGCCGCTGCAGCGCCAGCAGCTCGTCGACCTGATCCTTGTCCATCCGGCCGAGACCACCGCGCCCCGGGGCTCGGAGGCGTGGCTGGAGGCCCTGAAGCCGGCCCGGCTCTTCCACATGCGCCGCCGCTTCGCCCCCGACGCCGAGCGCCTGGCCCGGGTGCTCACCGGCCAGTCGGTGGGGCTGGTCCTCTCGGGCGGCGGGGCGCGGGCTTACGCCCACGTGGGCGCCATCCGCGCCCTGCACGAGCAGGGGGTGCCCATCGACTTCGTGGGCGGGGTCTCCATGGGGGCGATCATCGCCGCGGGCCTGGCCATGGGCTGGGACGACGCGGAGATGGACCGCCGCATCCGCCACGCCTTCGTGGAATCGAGCCCCCTCGACGACATCGCCTTCCCGATGATCGCCATGACCCACGGCGAGAAGGTTCGCGAGCGGCTGGCCGAGAACTTCGACGACCGCGACATCGCCGACCTGATGCTGCCGTTCTTCTGCGTCTCGGCGAACCTCACCACCGGCGCCTACTTCCTGCACCGGCGCGGCTCGGTGCGCGAGGCGCTGAGGGCCACCATCTCCCTGCCGGGCGTGCTGCCGCCGGTGACCATCGGCAAGAACGTGCTGGTGGACGGGGCGGTGGTGAAGAACTTCCCGTCCGACATCATGCGCTCGATCCAGCTCGGGCCGATCGTGGGCGTGGACGTCAGCCGCGGGCGCAGCATCGAGGCCGACGACATCCGCCCCCCCGCCTCCCTCTGGCGCTGGCTGATCTCCGGCGACTGGCGGCGCGGCCCGCCCATCGTCTCGGTGCTGATGCGCTCGGCCACGGTCTGGTCGGGCGCCGAGGTGGCCGCCACCCGCGAGGCCACCGACGTGCTGATCCTTCCGGAGGTGGACGCCATCGAGATCCGCAACTGGAAGGCCTTCGACCCGGCCGTGGAGGCCGGCTACCGAGCCGCGAGCGAGGTGCTGGAGGGGCTCAGCCGCCCCGTGATCGACCTTCGCCGGCGCCTCAGCCTGGAAGAGACCGCCGCCGCCCTCGCCGCCAGGACCCCCCCGACGCTTTCCGCGCCTGCCGCGGCGCCCGTCCTCGGGGCTTAATCGACCCGCAAGGCGCCATTTGTTATGATGCGTCCGAGAGGGATGTTGCCTTGTCGCGTTCGGTTCAGCAGCTGCGCCTGAAGCTTCGGCGCCCGGCCTCGTTCGCCCGGGACGACTTCATCTTCTCTGAAACCAACGCCGACGCCATCCGGGCGCTGGACGCCTGGCCGGCCTGGCACGGCGGCTGCCTGGCGCTGATCGGGCCCGAGGGAGGCGGCAAGACGCACCTGGCCATGGGCTGGGCCGAGCGGACCGGCGCCCTGGTGCTGGAGCCCGGGGGCGCGGACCTCACCGCCGTCCGGGGCCGCCCGGTGCTGGTGGAGGACGCCAGCGCAGCCGACGGCGACCTGCTTTTCCACCTCATCAACATGGCCGGGGCCGGCGGTGGCCTGCTGCTCACCGACCGCGGCCACCCCCGGACCTGGCCCGCGACCCTCCCCGACCTGCGCTCGCGCCTCAACGCCCTGCCGACGGCCGAGATCGGCGAGCCGGACGACGCGGTCCTCGAAGGTGTGCTCCGGAAGTTCTTCCGCGACCGCCACATCCGCCCCGCCGAGGACGTCTATCCCTACCTGATGCGGCGGATCGAACGCTCGGTGCGGATGGCCCGCGACATCGTCAAGCGCCTCGACGACGCCGCCGACGCCGAGCAGCGCGAGATCACCCGCGCGCTGGCCCGCCAGATCCTCGAATCCGAGGAAGAGACGCTGAACCTCTTCGAGCAGCGGCCGTAACCCCTCACCCTCCCATTGCTCCGCAATGGGCCCCTCCCTCTCCCTTTGGGCGAGGTGTTCGAGCGGCGCCTCTCCTTCACCTCTCCCGTGGGGAGAGGAAAGGGCCCGCGATGCGGACGCATCGTGGGAAGGTGAGGGGTTACGGCCAAGGAAGCCTGCTCACTGCGCCGCCACCGCCAGGGGCGCGCCGGCGGCCAGCAGGGTGTCGAAATAGGCGATGGTGCGCTCGAGGCCCTCGCCCAGCGGGGTCACCGGCGCCCAGTCGAGGGTCTCGCGGGCGCGGGCGATGTCGGGGCGCCGCTGGCGTGGATCGTCCGCCGGCAGCGGTCGCCGCTCGAGCCTCGAGCGAGAGCCGGTGAGCTCGATGACCAACTCGGCCAGGCGCCGGATGGTGAACTCGCCCGGATTGCCGAGGTTGATGGGCCCGACCACCGCATCCCCCGAGTCCATCAGGCGCATCAGCCCCTCCACGAGGTCGTCCACGTAGCAGAAGGATCTGGTCTGCTCGCCGTCGCCATAGAGGGTGATGGGCTCGCCCTTCAGGGCCTGGACGATGAAGTTGGAGACCACCCGCCCGTCGTTCGGGTGCATCCGCGGGCCATAGGTGTTGAAGATCCGCGCCACCTTGATGCGCACCTTGTGCTGGCGCCAGTAGTCGAAGAACAGCGTCTCGGCGCAGCGCTTGCCCTCGTCGTAGCAGGAGCGCGGGCCGATGGGATTGACGTTGCCCCAATAGGCCTCGGTCTGGGGATGCTCGGCCGGGTCGCCGTACACCTCGGAGGTGGAGGCCTGCAGGATCTTGGCCCGCACCCGCTTGGCCAGGCCCAGCATGTTGATCGCCCCATGCACGCTGGTCTTGGTCGTCTGCACCGGGTCGTGCTGGTAGTGGATGGGGCTCGCCGGGCAGGCAAGGTTGTAGATCTCGTCCACCTCCACATAGAGCGGGAAGGTCACGTCGTGACGCTGAAGCTCGAACATCGGGTGTCCGACGAGGTGGGCGACGTTGGCGCGCGCGCCGGTGAAGAAGTTGTCGACGCAAAGGAGCTCGCACCCGCGCTCGAGCAGCCGCTCGCAGAGGAACGAGCCGATGAACCCGGCACCGCCGGTCACCAGGACGCGTTTGTGGATATGCACTCGAGGGGACTCCTCTATCTGAGAGAGGTTGCGCGGTTGGCGGCCCGGCCGCCGGCGACGACAAACTGGGCGACCTTGCCGAGCGGCTTGGCGAACAGGGCGTAGTCGACGGGGCCGACGCCCAGCCAGCGGCGGCGTGAATCCAGGGCTTCGAGGTTGTGGCGGATGCGGGCGCGGACGCCCGCGGTGCTGAGGCCGCCGTCGCCCATGTCGATCAGCACCCTTTGCACCCGCGCCGGCTGGAAGGCGCCGAGCTCCAGGGCCCGGAGCATGAAGTCGTAGTCGGCGGCCAGCCGGTAGCGCAGGTCGAAACGGCCCACCTGCTCGACCACCTGGCGGCGGCAGTAGAAGGTGGGGTGCGGCGGCATCCAGCCTCGCAGGAAGCCGCCCTTGCGCCAGAGGGTGCTGCGCCAGCGCCGCACCACCCGGCGCCCGTCGCTCACCACGTCGAGGTCGCCGTAGCAGAGATCTGCGCGCTCGAGGGAGGCGGCGATGGCCGACAGCGCCGAGGGGTCGTGGAACCGGTCGTCGGCGTTGAGGAAGCCCACCGCTTCGCCGGCGAAGAGGCCAAGGCCCTTGTTCATGGCGTCGTAGAGGCCCCGGTCGGGCTCGGAGATCACCTTCAGCTCCGGGGAGGCGAAGGCCTGGACGACCTCCAGGGTCTTATCGGTGGAGGCGCCGTCGACCACCACCAGCTCCTTGCGGGGATGGTCCTGCTGGAAGAACGACTCCAAGGCGCGGCCGATCGTGGCCGCCGCGTTGCGGCAGACGGTGACGACTGAAATTCGCATGGGGGTACTGACGGTTAGAGTGGCAAGTTCAGTTGGGGTGGGCGGCTACAGCACCGCCTTCACCTCGTGCTCGAGGAACCAGGCGTAGGTGGACTCCAGGCCCTGCCGCAGCGGGATGGCCGGGGACCAGCCGCTGGCGCGCAGGCGCTCGGAGCTCATGAGCTTGCGCGGCGTGCCGTCGGGCTTGGATTCGTCGCGGACGATCTCGCCCTTGAAGCCCACCACCTCGCAGACCATGCGGGTGATCTCGAGGATGGTGAGATCCTCGCCCGAGCCGATGTTGACGTGCTGGGAGTCCGAATAGGACTTCATCAGGTGGACGAGGGCGTCGGCGCAGTCGTCCACGTGCAGGAGCTCCCGCCGCGGAGCGCCGCTGCCCCAGATGGTGAGCTGGCGCTCGCCGTTCAGCTTCGCCTCGTGCGCCTTGCGCAGGATGGCCGGCAGCACGTGGCCGGAGCTCAGGTTGAAGTTGTCGCCCGGCCCGTAGAGGTTGGTGGGCATGGCGGAGATGAAGTCGTCGCCGTACTCCTTGCGGTAGGCCTGGCAGAGCTTGATGCCGGCGATTTTGGCGACGGCGTACCACTCGTTGGTGGGCTCCAGCGGGCCGGTCAGCAGGGCCTCCTCGACGATCGGCTGGGTGGCGAACTTCGGGTAGATGCAGCTGGATCCCAGGAACAGCAGCTTCTCCACGCCCTGGCGGTGCGCCGCCTCGATGACGTTCGCGGCGATGGCGAGGTTGTCGTAGAGGAATTCGGCCGGGTAGCTGTCGTTGGCGAGGATGCCCCCTACCTTGCCGGCCGCCAGGAAGACGGCGTCGGGACGGTTCTCCGAAATCCAGCGCTCGGTCTTGTCCTGCCGGCGCAGATCCGTCTCGCGCGGGGCGGTGAGCACCACGCAGTCCTCGCGCGCCAGCCTTCGCACGATCGCGCCGCCCACCATCCCGAGGTGCCCGGCCACCCAGACCCGCCGGCGCTGCAAGGGGAAGATCGTTTCAGTGTGCATGTGCGTCCTGTCCTATCGAAGGGCGATGGGTGGGGATGGCGGAGCAACTCCTCCCTCGCGCAGCGGGGGAGGTGGATCGGCGCGCGAGAGCGCGGCGAGACGGAGGGGGCGCTGCGCCCCCACCACCATCCGCCTGGCGCCGGATGGTCCCCCTCCCCCGCACGCGGGGGAGGAGCAGACGCCTAGTTCCGCGCCAGCTGCTTGGAGCCGCGGCCGAAGAAGCCGCGCTTGCCCAGCGCCTTGCCGGTGTAGCCGTAGGCGTAGCCGAGGCCGTAGCCGTAGCCGGCCTTCTTGAGGTCGAACTTGGCGAGCACCGCCCCCACCACCCGGGCGCGGACCATCTTGAGGCGCTGCACCGCCATGCGCGCCAGCTCTCGCTTGGTGCCGCCGGATTCGATCACCACCAGGGTCCCTTCCGCGGCGCCGGCCAGCAGCGGCGCGTCGGCGAGGCCCAGCACTGGGGGGCCGTCGATGATCACCAGGTAGCCGGCGTTCCTGGCCCAATCGAGGAAGCGGCGGAACTTGTCGCCGCCCAGGAGCTCGGTGGGGTTGGGGGGCCGCGGCCCACAGGCGAGGAAGGACAGGCCCGGCTGCTCGGTGGCCTGCAGGGCGCTGGAGGGGGTCATGTGGCCGGAGAGCAGGTTGCTGAGGCCCACGTCGTTCTCGAGTCCCAGGTGCTTGTGCAGGGCGGGGGCGCGCATGTCGCCGTCCACCAGCAGCACCCGGCGGCTGAGTCTCGCAAAGGAGCGCGCCAGCACGATGGCGGTAGTGGTCTTGCCCTCGGAGGACCTGGCGCTGGTCACCAGCAGGATCGAGGGCACGCCGTCCTCGGTGGAGAGGTTGAGGGCCGTGCGCACCGAGTAGTAGGCCTCCGACAGCAGCGAGCGCTGGTCGGCGATGGCGCCGGCCAGCTGCGAGCCCCGGGCGACCTTCGGGATCGCGCCCAGCAGCGGCAGGTTCAGCTTCCGCTCCACGTCGTCGGGGGTCTTGATCGACACGTCGAGCTTTTCGAGCAGGAAGGCCAGCAGGACTCCGAGACCGAGGGCGGCGGCGCTGAAATAGGCGATGTTGTGCGAGAGGCTCGGCCGGATCGCGAAGATCGGCGGGTCGGCGGCGTCCACCACCGAGATATTGTTGGCGCCGATGCCGCCGGCCACCCCGATTTCCTTGTAGCGCTGCAGAAGGCCGTCGTAGAGCGACTTGTTGGTGTCCACCTCACGCTGCAGGATGTTGTAGCGGATGCTCCGATTGCGAAGGTCGAGGACCTGGCCCTTGTCCCGGTTGACCTCGGAGCCCAGCGACTGCTCCTGACGCAGCGCCACCTCGTACTGGTTCTTCAGGGACTGCCGCACCGCCTCGGCGCGGGCGGCGATCTCGCGGGTCTGCTCCTCGATCTTGGCCTGCAGCGCCAGCATGGTCGGGTGGTCCGGCTTCATGGCGCTGCGGTTCTGCCGGTACTCGGCCTGGGCCTGGGCGCGGGCGGCCACCGCCGCCTGGATGGCGGAGTCCGCCTGCACCTCGGGCAGGGTCATGAGGTCGCTGGCCGACTGCGCCTGGCGCCACCGCTGCTCGGCCTGGATCCGGGCCGTGACCGCCGAGGCGAGCGCGCCGTTCACCGAGGCCAGGTCGCTGGCGGCCAGCGACGTGGGGGCGGCGGCCTGGCCGCCCGGGCTCTGCTCCTCGACGTTGAGGTTGATGATCTGGTTCTGGGCCGCATAGGCCACCAGCTGACGCTCGGAATCTTCGAGCTTTTCGCGCGTCTCGTTCAGCCTCTGCTCGAGGAACTGGCGCGCGTAGGAGGACGCCTCGTAGCGGTGCTCGAGGTTGGCGGCGATGAAGCCGTTGGCGGCGGCGTTGGCGATCCTGGCGGCCATCTCGGGGCTCGGACTGTCGTAGCTCACGTGCACGAGGCGCGATCCGCGCACCGGATCGACGCGCAGATTGCCGGTCACGATGGCGACCGCCCGGTCCTCGCGCGCCTTGCGCTCGGCCTCGGTCTTGGGCGGCGGCAAGGGGCCGGCGGACCCGTTCAGGAAGGCGCCGTCGTCGGCCAGCTTCTCGTCCTTGACGACCCGTCCGGCCAGGGCGCGGCTGCGCAGCAGGGCGTACTGGGTCTGGTAGAAGTCCTCGCCGTCGGCGCTCTCGGGCGCCGCCTCGCTCTGCACGGGCACGATCTTGGCCGCCTCGTGGTCGATCTGGATGGTGGCGGTGGCCTCGTAGACCCTGGCGGTCAGGAACGTCGCCCCCGCCCCCGCGGCCACCCCTGCCGCCGCGGCGGCGACCAGCAGCCAGCGCCACTTGAAGGCGATGCCCAGCAGGTCGAGGAAGTTGAGCTCGCGGTCCCCCTGTTCCGGTTCCGCCCCGGTCTCGAACAGGCGCGATTCAGCGAGCGAGGCCGGCTCGTAGTCGCGCAGCGAGCGGCCCTCGCGGGAGGGCAGCAGGCGCAGTCCAGGCGCGGGGCTCGCGCCCACATCTCCGGATTCCGAACTCATGGAAGCCTCACTCGTAGGTTTTTCGGGGCGCGATTACAGGCCGAGCGGCGTCAGCAGGATGAAGAGCGGCGACGCCTTGAGTATAGTGGTGAACAGCTCTTTCCCGCTCGATTTTGTCACCAGGATGACGTCGCCGGCGTAAATCTGGGGATCGTCCACCCTGCCCTTTTCGACGTCGGCCAGACTGACGACCGCGGCCGCCCGCTTGTGCTGGATCATCCGGAAGATCACCACGCTGCGCATATTGGCGAGGTCGCCGGCGCCGCCGGCGGTGGCCACGGCCTGCATGAGGGTGGTCTGGCCCAGAAGGTCGAAGACGCCTGGCTTGGAGACCTGGCCGGTCACCGTGTACTTCTGGGTCGCCGACGACTTCACCATCACCGCCACCGAGGGCGATTCGAAGTATTTGGCGGCCAGGCGCGTGGAGATCTCCTGGCCGAGCTGGCCGGGCGTCTTGCCCGCCGCGGCCACCTCGCCGATCAGCGGCATGGCGATCTTGCCGCCATCGTCCACCTGGATGTCGCCGCCGAGGCCCGAGTCCGGGTAGATCCGGATGGTCAGCTGATCGAGCGGACCGATCACGTACTCCGACTGACCGGCCGAGGCGTTGGCCACCACGTCCGGCGGCGGCAGCTGGGAGAGCTTCAGCACCGGCGGATCGGCGGCGAAGGTGAGGGAGGCGCCCAGCCACGCAAGCGCGGCCATCGCCCAGGCGAGCCCCCGCGCCAGTCGTCTAACCGCCGTCATGCGCCTGCCGACCATGCCGATCTTCCCGCACGTGCTCACGCCCCGCCCGTCCCGCGCAATGCAAAACCATCCGATCCTAGCCGATTTGCGGCGCCCGGCGCCTTCCGCCACCCTCGCCGCAACCCCTCAAGGCCCCGGGAACAGGGCCGAGGTGCGGCCGCGCAGGTGGTAGACCAGCAGCCCGAGATACTCCTTGGCGGCCAGGTCGACCTTCGAGAGGTTTTCCGAGACCGACCACCCGCCGCCGCCGCCCAGGCTGGAGCGCCGGTCCGCCGGTGCGGCGACGACGGCGAAACCGGCGGCCCGGAAGCAGCCGACCGCCCTCGGCATGTGCCAGGCGGAGGTCACCAGCAGCCAGCGCTGCGTCGGGCTCGGCCGCGCCAGGGCGACGGAGAAGCGGGCGTTCTCGAAGGTGTCGCGCGAGGCTTCCTCCAGCCGCAGCCGGTCCGGGCGCACGCCCATGGCGATCAGCTGGCGCCCGAGGATCTGGGCCTCGGAGCGACCGGTCCGCGGATCCTTGGGACCGGCGCTCACCAGCACCATCGCGCCGGGAAAGTCCTGCGCCAGGCGCGCGGTCTCCACCAGGCGGTCCACCGCCGGCCCCATCTGCACCCGCTGCAGCACCGGCCCGTCGGCCGCGCCGGTGATCCCGCCCAGCACCACGATCCCGTCCGCCGGCCGGCCGTCCGGCCTGAAGACGGGGAAACGGCGCTCCAGGGCGCTCAGCATCAGGTCCCCGACCGGGAAAACCGCCAGCCCCACCAGCATGACCGAGGCGCCGATCATCAGCCGGCGGCCGACCCGCGCCGTCACGCGCAGCCGGGAGGCGGCGAAGCCGGCCAGCGCGAGCAGGAGCAGGAGATCGGAGGGCGCGCTGAATAGGCCGCTCCACTGCGAGACTAGGTGAAACACACGGTCATTTCGAACGTCCCGTTCAGCTCCTCGAGGCCCCGCGGACCGGGGCGCCCGCCAGCGCCCGGGTCCGCGAGCGAGCCCCGGCGGCGCCCTCGCGCCAGAGCTGCTCGGCCAAGAGGATGGCGATCATCCCCTCGTATACGGAGAGCATGAACGCATAGAGGAAGCCACGGCTCCCCTCCAGGAAGCCGCGTCGCAGGAAATAGACGTAGGCGAAGCGCATCGCCGGCCGCGCGAAGATCGGCGTCCGGTGCGAAAGCGACTTCAGCCAGCGCCGGCGCGTGGTGCGGTCCTTCAGCGCCCAGGCCAGCGAGACCCGCTCGGCAGAGCGCCGCGCCTCGACGATCACCGCGCTCTCGGCGGCCGCGTACCGCACATGGCGGGCGAGCCAGTCGCCGAGCCCCCGCGAGAACGAGTAGTGAAGGTAGGGCTCGTCGAGGGTGGCGATCTTCTCCGGAGGCAGGGCCTCGCGCTGGCCGTGCCCCACCTCCCTGAAGCGCAGCCGCTCGCGGTGGCCGAGGCGCACCTGGTAGGCCGGGTACATGCCGGCCCGGCGCAGCCAGCGGCCGAAGAACATGGTCTTCGAGGGAACCCGGTAGGCGTCGATCCCCGCGTCCGGCGAAAGACCGGCGAGCCTGGCGGCCAGCGCCTCGGTGACGATCTCGTCGGCGTCGATGTGCAGCACCCATTCGTGCTTCAGCTCGCCATGCTCGAGGCCGAAGTTGCGCTGGTCGGCGAAGGTCTCGAAGGGGTGCTCCAGCACCCGCGCCCCGTGCTCGCGGGCGATGGCGAGCGTGCGGTCGGTGCTGCCGGAATCGAGCACCACCACGTCGTCGCACCAGCGCAGCGCCTTGAGGCAGCCGGGCAGGTTCGCCTCTTCGTTCTTGGTGAGGATGAGGACTGAGACGCGCAAGCGCTTCAAGCCTCCGGCGGGCGGCGCGGCCCGACGACCTTGGCCGGATTGCCGCCGACGATGGCCCAGGCCGGCGCGTCGCGCACCAGCACCGCCCGCGCCGCGACGATGGCGTGGTCCCCCACCGAGACGCCGGGACCGACGAAGGCGTCGGCGCAGACCCAGGCCCCCGCCCCCACCGCGATCGGCCGCTTCACCAGCGGAAAATCGGCCTTCCGGTAGTCGTGGGTCCCGGCGCAGAGGTGCGCGCCCTGGGAGATGGTGACCTGCGGCCCGATGCTGATGCGTCCGAGACTATAGAGGGTGGCGCCGTCGCCGACGGCGCTGAAATCGCCGATCTCCAGGTTCCAGGGGATGGTGATCTTCACGTTGGGATAGATGTGGACGTCGGATCCGATCCGGGCGCCAAAGCAACGCAGCATCAGGCGGCGCGACCCCCAAAGAAAACGGGGGGTGAGGCGGAAGACCGGATAGGCGAGCTCCCAGGCCAGGCGCCCCAGAAGCTCCAGTCTCGACCACTTGCGCGCGCGCCGGTTGGCGGCGATGTCGAGCACGGCCGCGGCCTTCGGCGGCGCGGCGCCCGCCGATGGGTGCTTGCCGATCATTCCGTGATCACCGTGGGCGGCGGGGCGCCGCCAAACCTCAGCCATCGGTAGACCTCCGCCATCCGGCCGGCCAGCGTGCGCCAGTCGAACTCGCGCCCCATCCAGGCGCGCCCGCGCGCACCCATGGCCGAGAGCGCCAGGGCCGGCGCGGCGGTGGCGCCCAGGAGGGCGTCCGCCAGCGGCGTCTCGCCGTGATCGATCCACCAGCCGCAGCCTTCCGTCTCGAGCCCCGCCCAGGGCGCGCCCTTGGTGCAGATCACCGGCACGCCGGCGCTCAGGGCCTCGGCCACCACCAGCCCGAAGTTCTCGTTGAGGGTCGGCAGGACGAGAAGCGCCGCGCCCCGAAGCGCCTCCAGCTTCGCCGCCCCGAACGCCGGCCCCTCGATGCTGACCCGCGTGAGGCCGAGCTTGCGGGCGAGCTCGGCGAGCTCCAGGTCGTGGCCGTCCTCGGCCGGGCCCACGATCCTCAGGCGCCACTCGGGACGCTCGGCCTCCACCCTCGCCCAGGCGCGCAGCAGGGCGGCGAGGTTCTTCTTGGGATGGATCCGCCCCAGCGCCAGCGCCACCCGCGGCGGCGGCCCGGAGCCACGGGCCGGCTCGGGAAGGTCGACGCCGTTGGGGATCACCGCCACCGGGCCGGCGAGGCCCAGCGCCCGGAACTCCGCGCATTCGGCCTCGCTGGTGGCGTGCAGCAGCGCCGCCCGGCGCACGAGCTGGCCCTGGACCAGCGTCCAGACCGCGCGCTTCTTGAGCGCCGAGAAGCTGAGCGCCGCCGCGCTCAGCATGCCCCGGGGCGAGATCACGTGCGCGGTTCCGCGGAAGGCCGCGGCGCGGCCGGCGGCGATGTTCGGCCAGAGCCAGAGGCCGTGGCTGTGGATGACGTCCGCCCGCACCGCCGCCGAGCCGATCGCCGAGGCCAGCTCGGAGGAGAAGCGCAGGGCGCCCAGCAGCGGGGTCCGCGCATGGTCCCAGCCGCAGCGCCGGTCCGCATAGCCCTCGGCCTGGCGCCGCGAGCGCCCCTCGCCCGCGCCGGCCACCGAATAGAGCTCCACCGCCGCGCCGGCCGAGGCGGAAAGCCCGCGGCAGAGTCGGGGCACGCTGTAGCTCGGCCCGCCGTCGCTGGGGTCCAGCCCCGCGACCACGTGCGCGACTCTGAGCGGCGCGCCCGCCCCGTCCGCGAAGAGCGCCGCCTCGATGCGGCTCAGATGTTCGGCGCCGCGCATGCGCTCACGTTGCGGTTCGCGTTGAGGCCAAGACGCCCTCAGGACCGCCCCGGCTGGGCGGGAAGTCCGCCAATCGCGTGCGCCAGACCGTGACGGCCCTGGGCGGCCAGCGCCCGCGCCACCAGGGCGCCGTCCGCCCGCAGCCTGGGAACGAGGCGAGGGACCACGAAGCGGGTCAGCAGCCAGATCACCAGCACCGCCACCGAAAGCGCGCCGGCGAGCTTGGCGGCGCTCATGCCGATGTCGGCCACCGAGACCAGGATCGAGGCGGCGAACCCCAGGCCCAAGACGCCGCGGGTGTAGCGGCTGCGCATCAGCCACCGGTAGGTCGCGCCGAGCACCGCGCCCAGACCGAAGAGGGCGGCCATCATGCCCAGGGGTCCGAAGTCGATGTAGCTTTCGCCCATGTAGCCGATGCTGATCTGGGTGCCCTGCTCCAGACCCGCCACGCCGAGGCCGGTGTACTCGTTGGTCTCGGCCGACTCGTCGATGATCGCCTTGCCGGGGAAGAACATCCTGGGCATGAACGGGCGGCCGATCGCGTCGGCCCACAGCCGGCCGTGCTGGAAATGCACGACGGCGGGAACGTAGTTCAGGACGTCACCGAAGTATTCGACATAGGCCACCCGCATCACCAGCTTCTGGAACCCGTCGGCGAGGCTCGCGGCGTCCAGCGACTGGGTGAGCCGGCCGAGCTCGCGCAGCTGGTCGCCGTAGCCCACGGTGAGCACCTGGGAGGCCTGGCCGCCGGAGACGTAGGCGCGATAGTCGGGCTTGATCTCCGACCAGACGCTGCCGAACACCAGCACCAGGACGCTGAGCAGCGACAGTCCCAACGCCCGCACGAACGACATCCGCACCCCGGCCGCGGCCAGGCCGATCACCGCGTAGATGAAGATGAACTTGAACGAGGAGAAGTAGCCGCCGAGCGAGAGCACGAAGCTGACCGCGAACACGCAAAGCCAGACCGCCCGGCTCGACTTGCGTGCGGAGAAGGTGGCGTAGGTGAAGACCACGAACGCCGCCCACTTCAGGCTCGTGAACACCAGGAGCGGCTGGGAGAGCGGCGGGACCATGTCCGCGAGCTTCTGAGCCCCGGTCGAGATCACGAAGGCCACCAGGTAGACGTAGAGGAAGAAGTTGCGCGGGATGGTCGCCGCCTGGGCTCGCGCCCAGAGCGCGTCGACGCGCCGGACCGGCCCGGCCGCGGCGCGCATGCCCAGCGCCAGCGCCACGAGGCCGGCCAGCGACAGGAAGGTGGCGAGGCCCATGTTCGAGGGCGTCCTGGCGATGGCCTCGATGGGCGCCTTCTGCAGGTTCGCCATGAAGATCGAGAGGGCGGCCTCCACCCACTGGAAGATGAACACATAGAGGAGGATGGGCGCCTCGCCTGGCCGGGCGAGCAGCTTCATGCCGCCCAGCAGCACCACGAGCGCCGCGCCGGTGAGGGCCATGTTCTCGCCGCGCCCCACCGCGACGAAGGCGACAAGCGCCAGGGCGGCCAGGAACCACCAGGGCGAGAAGGCCCGCTCGGTCCGGGCGACGGAAGCTTCGGCGAAGGCGGTCATGGGGCCGCCGGCAGGGAGATCCCCCGCTCTTCCTGGCCGGGCCGCACCCGGGCGCGCGCGGCGGCGGCGTAGACCTCGGCCCAGCGCTGGGCGAACTGGTCGCGCCCGAGCTCCTTCAGCCCCTCGCGCGCGGCGGCGCCCTGGCGGCGGGCCATGGCGGGATCGGCGAGATAGCAGCGAAGCGCCTCGGCCAGCGCCGTCGCGCTCGCCTCGGGGCACACCCAGCCGTCGACGCCGTGCCGGACGAGCTCGGGCATGCCGCCGCGGGGGAAGACGATGGAGGGGCAGCCCGCCGCCTTGGCCTCCACCACCACGTTGGGCGCCGGGTCCTCGAAGAGGGACGGGGCTGCATGAACGGCGCTGTGGGCAAGCCAGGCGGGGACCTCGGGCGTCTCCCCGAGGAACTGCACCCGCGGCCCGATGAGCGGATCGGCGAGCGTCGCCTCGCGCAGCGCCCGGCCCCAGGCGTCGCCGCTCCAGTCGGAGATGCGCCCGGCGATCACCAGGGACGCGTGCGGAAACTCGGCCGCCACCCTTCGGAAGGCGTCGAGGAGCACGTGCACGCCCTTATGCTCGCTGACCTGCCCGGCGTAGAAGATCCGCCCCGGATCGTAGGCGAGCGCCGGCGCGCCGGTGGCCCGCCTGGCCGGGGGCAGGTTGTAGATCACCTCGATCTGCTGGGGCTTCGCGCCGGACCGGACCAGCGAGCGCGCCACGAACTTGGAGTTGGCGACGAACCGGTCGGTGCGGGCGAGCACGAACCTCCAGAGCAGGCGCCAGACGGGATTGTGCACGGTGGGCTCGTCGCCCGCCCGATAGACCATCGGCGCGCGCACGAGGCTCAAGGCCGCCAGGAAGTTCAGCACGTAGAGCGGATTGAAGGCGTGGATGTGGGTCGGGCGGAACCGGCGCGCGATCTCGAGGAAGCGGGCGTTGGCGATCGCGAAGGCGAGCGGATTGCGGAAGATCAACGCCGCCAGGCGCCCTGGCATGCGGTGCTCGATGTAGGGGACCTTCACCCAGGCGAGCCCGCGCGCATCCAGCGCCGGCGGAATGTGGACGGCCCAGGGCTCGTCGCGCACCAGGCACAGCACCTCGCCGCCGCCTTGCTTCAGCGCCACCAGGGCTTCGATGTTCCCCCGTTCCTGGCCGAACAGGACCGCGCCGCCGAACAGGGCCAGGATCCGCCGCTCCCGCATCAGGCGCGGCCCCCACGCGCGGCTACGAGGTCGAGCGCTTCGTGGACGCCCGCAGCCGCCAGGGCGACGCTGTAACGGCCCGCCCGCTTGGCGATCACCGTCTTGGACGGGGGCCGGTCCATCAGGCTGGCGATCCGCTCGGCCAGAGCGGCGATGTCGCCGGCCTCGAACCAGCGCCCCGCCTCGCCGTCGCCCACCAGGTCGGGGGCGCAACCGCAGGCGCTGGAGACGATCACCGGGCAGCCGGCGGCGAGCGCCTCGTTGGCCACCAGGCCCCAGGTCTCCGCCCCGTTGGAGGGCAGCACCAGCATGTCCGCGGCCGCATAGACCGCCGGCATCTGGGTCTGGTTGCAGAAGCCGAGCTGGACGATCTTCACGCCCTCATGGTCGGCGGCCGCGCCCATGGCCTCGCCGAGCGGCCCCGAGCCGGCGACCAACAGCGTCAGGGGCCGGCCCTGCTCCTTCAGGCGCCCCGCCGCGGCGACCAGGTCCAGCGGACGCTTCAGCGGCACCAGCCTGCCGGCGAACAACACCACCTTCTCGTCGGGTCCGATGCCGTGCTCGGCTCTCAGCGCGCTTCCGGCCGCCTGCGTCGCATGCTCGGCGAACCAGTCGGTGTCGATGCAATGCGGCGAGAAGACCAGCCGGCGCCGGGGATAGAGGTAATGCTCCCAGTAGCGGCGCGACTCCTGGCCGACGTAGAGGCCCACGTCGAAGGCCCGCAGCGCCAGCGGATAGGCGAGGATCTTGGCGGCCCGCTTGAAGACGGTGCGCGGGGTGCCGAGCTTGCTGTCGCCGCGCACCATCACCGGCACGCCCGAGCGCTTGGCCGCCCACACCGCCTGCCAGAAGCACTTCAGGTGCCAGCCCATGACCATCAGGCCGTCGAAGCGCCGCCGGGCGAACTCCTCGCGGATCTGCGGCGTGTCGCAGCCGGCGAAATGATGCAGGCCCGGGTCCCTGGCGGCGTTGCCCAGGAACTGGTGCGGATAGCCCGATAGAAGGTCGACGTCCCAGTCGAATTCCACCCCGAAGCCGGCCCTCGACTGATCGTCCGGCGTCGCCCTGTGGGCGAAGAACACCGTGACGTCCAGGCCCTTGGCCAGCTCCCGGAACAGGGGCGCCTGGTACTGGATCGGATGCGAGGCGCAGATCGCGAGGCTACGCACGGGGCTCCTGGAAAATGTTGGGGCGAGATGGGAGCTGGCGGACTTCCCCCAACCCGCCCATCCCGCCGTACGCCACCTGCTCGAAGACGTCCGCGAAGCGCTGGGCGATCGCGCTGGCCTCGTAGGCCGCGTAGGCGCAGCGCCTGGGCTCGCCCAGGGCGGCCGGGTTCGAGACGAGCTGCAGCAGCGCCTCGGCGAGGCGCGGCTCGCAGGACGCCAGGTCCGCCTCGCCCGCGAACGCCAGGGCGATCCCGCCGCCGGCCTTGGCGAGGATCTCGTGGGCGCTGCTGGCCTGGTGGAACAGGGACAGGAACGGTCGGCGCGACATCAGGATTCCGAAGATCTTCGAAGCCGTGTAGTGCGGCGCGTCCGATCCGAGCACGAGAACGCCGTCGGAGCGCGCCTGCAGGCGCAGCACCTCCAGGTAGGGCAGCCGCTGGGGGATCTCCCGCACCACGTCCGCCACCCCCGCCGCCTGGGCGAGCGCCTGCACCCGGAAGTCGCGGAAGCCGGCCGGATTGGCCGAGGTGCCGACGAAGTTGACGCGCAGCTTGCGATACGCCGCCGGCGCCGCCTCGCGCAGCCGCGCCAGGGCGCCCATCAGGGCTCCCGCCGTCCCGGTCATGCCGGCGGCGATGGTCCCGGCGTAGGTCAGGTTGAAGCAGCGCTCGTCCAGGACGAGGCCGCCCGAGCCCGCGCCGGACCGGCTCACGGCCGCGTAGTCGTCCGGGTCGCCGCCGATGGGGATCGCCGCCATCCTGTCCCGGTCGAGCCAGGGGTAGCGGTCCGCGAGCTCGCCGTTCTGCACCTCCGAGACCGAGGTGACGAAGCTCGCCCACCTCAGCGCCCGGGGCTCGAGGTTCACGGCCAGGCGGTGGGACATCCCGGCCTTCGACGCCAGCGGCTGGCGCGCGCCCCAGGCCGAAGCCCAGGGGTCCTGGAAGTCCAGCACCACCGGCGTTCCTTGCCGGCGGATCTCGGCGGCGAGCAACATCGGATAGTAGGGGGCGCCGGTGATCAGCACCGCATCCACGCCGCCGGCCGCGATGCGCCCCAGAACCGCCCGCCGCAGCGGGCGCCAGCCTCTCAGGCTGACGTCGCCGAGGCCGAAGGGGCGCGTCAGCCGCGCCGGAACCGCCGGCGCCTTCACCACCTCCAGGCCGGCGGGGACCAGGGCCGCGAGCTCCGGATCCAGCCGCTCCTCGTGGTAGACCTCGTCGACGCAGAGGACGGTGGGCGTCCAGCCCGCCGCCGGCAGGTGCTTGCCGAGATGGCGCGCCCGGTGCACCCCCGCCAGCGACGAGGGAGGGAAGTGCGGCGATACGATGAGAACCCTGCGGGGCATGCTTGAGGTTTGTCGGCGCCGTCAGCCGGTCAGAGCGCCGTCTTTAGACCGCCACGGACTCGCGGGTGGCGACGACGGCGCGCACCGTCTCGACCCGCAGCGGCTGCTTGGCCAGGAACCGGCAGAGCTTGCCGAACAGCCTGGGCGAGATGGGCTCCCAGCCCTCGCAGCCGAAGCTGTGGAACTGGAGGATCAGCCAACCGCCCTCCGGCAGGCCCTCGATGGCGCGCACATAATCTTCCCAGCCGTGCTGGGGGCCGGGCGCCCAGGAGCGCAGCGCGAAGGGACGCAGCGCGCCCGTCATGTTGTACTCGAGCGCCGAGCCGCCCAGGCGGCAGGCCGAGAAATAGCGCCTGGCGGAGGCTTCGCTGATCCGCGAGGCGGCGTTCCAGGGCATCGACATGGTGAAGCTCGAGGCCGGCAGGCAGCGCCTGAGGTCCGCCGCCGACTTGGCGATCTCCTGCGGCACGATCCAGGGCAGCAGCCGCGCCTTGCGGCCGGCCGCGTTCACGTGGCTGAAGCCGTGCGAGCCTACCTCGTGGCCGCGGCTCGCCACTTCGCGCCAGAAGCTCCAGGCCCCGTGGGAGCGATGCACGTTGAAAGGGTCCGAGATCGGGACGCGCGTCGGCTCGACCCACCCCGTGACCACATAGAAGGTGGCGGCCAGGCCGTGGCGCTCGAGGATCGGCATGGCCGTCTCGGCGGCGGCGCGGAATCCGTCGTCGAAAGTGATCGAGACCAGCCGCGAGCGTCCGGCCGCTTGGGCCGGCGTCGGGCGTAGCTCCACGATCTGATCGTTCATGAAGGCGCGGTTCCTCGCCGTTCTGGCGGTGGAAGGAGTATGAATGCAAACGCGGGCCTCGCCCACCGAGGCGCCGAACGTCGTCCTTTTGGCTCTCAAGCAACTCTTTCTCTTTGTCGCAACAGGAACCGCCAAAATACGGCTGTTCGTTGTTCATTCGATCCAGGCGTCGATCGGCCACACAGCAACGCCACCGCTTCGCGGCCTCGGCTGGGACACATTGCCGACCGGCGTCATCAACCGGCATGCCGACCCATCCCTAAACAGGCTCGCATCGCATCGGCGAGCCGATCGAGTTCCACCTCTAGATTGGCTTCCTTCAACGCAAAGCAACGCGCCCGCTCCTGAAGCTGGCGCAACAGCTGCGGCGAGGCGTGAAGCTTTTCGATCGCCGCCGCCAGGGAGGCCGGATCCCCAGCCTTGTAGAGAAGCCCGCCGCCCGAACGATTGATGACGTGACTCAAGCTGGGCATGTCGCTCGAGACGACGGCGAGGCCGGCCATGTGGTAGTCGAACATCTTGTTCGACACCGTAAGTTCGTGATTGCGTGGGCCTTGCCGCTCGAGGCACAGGCCGACGTCGTGGTGCGCCGCCTTCTCCACCGCGTCTTGCGGCGAATAGGGCGGCAGCAGAGTCAGCCGATCGCCTATCTCAAGCTCGGCCGCCCGGCTTCGGATCATCGCCCCGCCGTCATGGTCAGGCCGGCCCTGAAGGAACAGGCGCACGTTCGGGGGAAGCCGCTGCAGCGCCAACAGCGCGTCATCGAGGCCCCGCTGACCGAATCCGAGCACGCTGTTTCGCCAATAGAGATTCAAGCCGTCCCCTCGCCTGGACGGCAATGCGGCGGCGAGAGGGGGTACGTTGTAACTCGCCATCGGACGGCGGATGCCATATTGCCGAGCAAGGACGTCGGCGAGGCTGTCGCTGCTCGCCAGGACCAGCGAGCATCGCGGAAGAAACCGCCTTTCGGCGACCAGCGTGGCACGCGCCTCGGTCGGCGATTGGCTGTCGCCCATATCCGAGTAGTACTCCATACAGTCGAACAATACGGCGGCGCGGCCCTGAGCGGCCCCGAAGGCGGGCAGCAGCGCATCGATGTTGTGCGCGACGTAGGCGTCCGCGCCCAGCCTCTTCAGCGTGGCCGTCAGCCCCAGAACTCGCTCGGCGAAAACGCCCTCGGAAAGCGCCCCGAGCGTCGAGAATGAAGCCAGACTGAGATGGCGCCGGAGCCTGCGCCCCAGAAGACGCGCGGCGCCCGCCCTGCGTGTCGGGTACTCGATGGTTCGCCGTTCGATCCCGGCCTCGCGCAAGCTTTCGGGGTCCGGCGGACGCGGATGCCCCTCCGGCGCCAGATCGACCAGGGTGATGTCCGCTTCCGGGAACGCCCTGCGGGCGGCCAGCGCGTGACGCGGCGCCCGCGGTTCGACCGCGACGCTGTAGGAGGTGACGACGCAAATCTTCACGCACGTCTCGCCAAGGTCGAGCCGCCGGGCGCGCCGGCCAACAGTCTGAACGCCTCAGACCAGGCCATGCCGCTCGAGAATGTGGTCGACGATTCTTTTGGACGCGAACCCGTCGCCGAACGGATTTCGCGCCTGGCTCATTCGTGCGTAGGCCGCTTCGTCATCCAACAGTCCGCTCGCGGCGTCGAAGAGTCCGCGGGCGGCCGTGCCGACCAGCTTGGCGGTGCCTGCGGAAATCGCCTCGGGCCGCTCCGTCTCCTGGCGGGTGACAAGCACCGGCTTGCCCAACGCCGGCGCCTCTTCCTGGATCCCTCCGGAATCCGTGATGATGAGCGTCGCGCGCATCATCAAGGCGACGAACGAGAAGTAATCCTGGGGCGGGACGAGATGCACGTTCGCCGACGGCGTCAGCTCGGCCTCCACGGCCTTCAGCACGTTGGGATTGGGGTGCACCGGCCAGATGATTTCGACGTCGCGGCGCTCGGCCAAGCGGTTGAGGGCGTTGCAGGTGTTGACCAGTCCGTCGCCGAAATTCTCGCGCCGATGGCCGGTGACCAGGATCAGCTTAGCCGAGGCGTCGAGGTTCGGCAGGCGCGACCATAGTCCCGCCTGCAGGCGATCGTCGCCGGCGATGCGATCCCGGACGATCCGCAAGGCGTCGATCACGGTGTTGCCGGTCACCCGGATGTTGTTGGCGCAGGCTCCGTCGCGCCTGAGCGCCTCGGCGGCGCAGTCGGTCGGCGCCCAAAGCAGGTCGGCGAGCACGTCGACGGTCTGACGGTTAAATTCCTCGGGCCAAGGAGACTTCAGGTTGCGGGTGCGCAGTCCCGCCTCGACGTGCCCTACGGGGACACCGCTGTAAAAGCAGGCGAGCGCGGCGGAGAAGGTCGTGGTGGTGTCGCCGTGCACGAGCACGCGATCGGGGGCGATGGTCTCGAGAACAGGCGTGAGCTTGTCCAGGACCCCGGCCGTCACCGACGCCAGCGTCTGGCCGGGTCGCATGATCTCCAAGTCGTGATGCGGCTCTATCCCGAACGATCGCAAGGCGTCGTCCAGCAACTGCCGATGCTGGCCGGTCACGCAGACGATGCACTCCACGTCCGGGCGGCGCTGCAGCTCCAGCACCACCGGCGCCATCTTGATGGCCTCGGGCCGAGTGCCAAACACCACGAGGAGTCGGAGGGGGGTCATGCTAGATCAAACGAATCCGTCTTGGTTGTCATCGCGCGGCGCGCACCGCTCGTAGCTGGCGCCGGCTGACTAGAGCTCGAACCAGAAGCTCTGCGCGGGGCCCTTCCCGAGGAACGGGAAGCCGGCGTGCAGATCGGGGCGCAGCTGCTGAACGTAGTAGCCGGGCCAGAGCACCTTGGGCGCCGCCCCGACCAGCAGCATCTGCAGCAGGTACTGCTCGCCCCATCGGTCCAGAAAGCCTCCGGGTAGTCGAACGGCAGGAAGACGTCGTGCACGTGGACCGCCACGCCGGCGGCCAGCGCCGGAAGCACCTCGCAGAACAGCTTCACCACGTCGTTGCCCACCCGGACCTCGTGGCTCGAATCGATGAAGAGGACGTCGCCTTCCCTCAAGGTCGCCAGGGTCTCGGCGCCGCCGCTGTCCTCGAAGGCGGTGCGGATCACCTGATCGGCGAGGCCGGTGATGTCGGCCCTGGGCGCCGGGTCGATGGCCACGTGCTCCGTGGCGAAGCCGCCGTCGGCGATGGCCTGGCGGATGATGCGGGTGCTGTTGCCGCTGCCGACTTCCACGATCCGGCGCGGCGCGCGCATGCGAAGCGTGGCGTAGAGGATCTCCGCGTCGGGCGAGCGGAAGAAGCTGTTGTCGGGCGCGTAGCCGCCGGGCTGGGCGCCGCCCCGCATCAGGGCGGCGATGTCGTCGGCGTAGCGGGCGCAGGCCTCGCGCAGGGGCTCGGCGTCGAAGCCGCTCATGGCCGGCGGAACGGCGAAGGCGGGCCGCTCGAAATAGCCCTTCTGCAGCAGCCGGCGCATCCGTGCGGCCTCGCGGCGCTCGGCGGTGCGGCTGTCGACCCTGATGTTGGCGGCGCCGAGCGCGCGGTTGGCGACGTGCTTGAGGGTGGTGGAGAAGGCCATGGGCTCTCTTGGCGTGGGTTAGGGCGCGCTGAAGGCCGGAGCGGGCGCCGGGCGCACCCTCAGGAGCTTCGAGAGCCGCTCGCCGGCCGGCGCCACCTGCAGAAGCTCGGCGAGCGGGCCGGCGAAGGCGATCCTGAGGACCAGGAGGTAGACGAGCGTGAAGAGCGCGAACTCGAGGGGGAGGCGCAGGAGGATCGGCTCGGCCGCCAGATGCGGCTTCAACGCCAGGACCGGCGCGGCCGCGAGGGCCGCCGCGATGGCGGGGGGAACCAGGGCGGCGGCCACGTCCGCCATCCCGACCCCGCCGCGGCCCATGAGCAGCGCCAGCGTCGCGGCGAGGACCAGCCCGGAGTGGACCGCCAGCCCTTCCAAATACGTCGTCGGGCCGAAGGGAACGAGGACGAAGGCGACGAGGGCGCTGGTGGAGGCGGCCGCCACGTCGAGCACGAGGCAGGCGCGCACCTGGTTGTTGGCGAGCAGCAGGGTGTTGGCGGCGGCGCCTAGGCCGACGAGCGCCACCGGGGCGACGGCGACCGGCAGGAGCGGCCCCACCGCGCGCCACCTGGCCCCGTAGATGAGCGCGGTGACGTCCACGGCGGCGAGCGCCAGGAAACCGGCGGCGGCCAGCGTGGCCCAGCTGATCGCCCGCATGACAAGGCCCGCGTAGCGCTGGAACTGCGGCGATCCGGGCGCGGCGCGGGTGATGACCGGATAGACCGAGGCGGTGGCGAGCTCGCCGAGCCGTCCCGCCAGCAGGGTGGCCAGGCCCAGGGAGCGGGTGAAGACGCCGAGCGCGGCGAAGTCGTAGCGTCCGGCCAGCAGCGACTGCTCCACCGTCTGGCGCAGCTTCACCACCGCCGCGCCGCCGGCCCGGTTGGCGCCGAAGGCCGCGGTGGGCCGGTAGGCGCTCCAGCTCCATGACCAGGTCGGCCGCCACCTCGCCCCCACGAAGAGGTCGATCGCCGCCGGGACCCCGAACAGCGGCGGCTGCGCCACCAGGCCCCAGCAGCCGCCGCCCAACGCCGCCACCGCCAGGCCGACGCAAAGGCCGAGCGCCGCTCCGGCCATGACCAGCAGCCGGAACCGCTTCCAGTCATGCCGGGTCTCCAGCATCCGCAGACGCAGCGATCCGGCGATCTCCACCAGGAAGGTGGTGGCCAGGCCTGCCAGCGGCCAGGCCGCCTCGTGGTAGCGGGCGCTGAAGGAGAGCCCCCAGGCGACGGCGCAGGCGAGGAGGAAAAGGGCGCTGTTGAGCACCGCCGCGGCGGTGAAGTGCGCCTGCCAGTCCACCTGCGACGGATCGCGCATCTGCAGGGCGTGCCCCACGAACATGCTGAAGGAGACCACCGACATCAGCCCGATGATCGACTGCGCCAGGGCGACGCGTCCGTAGTCCGAGGGCGTGAGGATGCGCACCAGGGCGAGCATCACCGCGAACTGCAGGACGTCACGGGCCAGCGTGGCGCCGCCGCTCCAGAAGATCGCCGAGCGGGCCGCGGCCCCCAGCGAGCGGGCGGCCGGTCCTGCCGGCTTCTGCGCCGGCTGAACGGCCTCGCTCATGCGCGCGCCCCCGCCACCTGCGCCGCGCCGACCTCGGGCCGCGCCGGCTCCGGCGCGTCGGCCGCGCGGCCGACGCGCTCTGCCGCCCCGCGCCAATGGCTGAGCAAAGTTACGATCCGGAAGAGGTGATGGCCGTCATGCCGGAAAGCCTCCAGCGGGCGCGCCCAGTGGTCGGTTCCGGTGACGAACGCCATCCGCTCCCGCTCCTCGGCGCTCACCGATTCCCAGAGGTCCCGCAGTCGCTGGCTGCGCTCGGCGTACCAGCCGAGGTCGGGCCAGGAGCCGTGCTGCGGCGGCGCTCCGTCGTCCTGCTCCGGCGGCGAGGCGCGCGCCCGGACCCGCCGGCCCACCCAGCCGGCGGCGAACATCGCCGCTTTCTCGGCCATGCCGGCGTCCACCCGCCAGCCGTAGTTGGCGTCGACGATCCGGCCCGCCCCGGCGCAGAGGCGCGCCGCCGCCCTCCCCCAGACCTCGCGGTTGAGCCTCCAGTCGGGATGGATGCGGCTGTAGCACTCGGCGATGCGCGAGTCGGCGAAGAAGGTGTCGTAGGGAAACACCCGGTACATCACCTGGCCCGAGACCGAGACGGTGTAGCAGGTCGGCCGTATCCGCCGGTCCTCCACCATGAGCCGGTCCTCGGGGCTGGCCAGCCGGTCCGGACAGCCGTCGAACCAGGCCGCCAGCCGCGCGTCGACCTCCTCGGCGAGCTCGGGCGGCGCGGGGGCCGGCATGTTGGGCAGGAAGCCCGCCACCCGCTGGTGGGCGTATTGCAGGAACGGCAGGTTGCGCCCGAAGAGCGGCGCGTACCGCTTCTCCAGGCCATAGCCCTTGAAGAGCCAGTCGGCGGTGCAGGCGGTCATGACGAGATCGGCGCCCGTGTCCGCGACCTCGGCGGCGAAGCCCGGGTAGTGGGCGTCCTCGGCCGACCACATGGCCCCCGACCAGCGGACGATGTCCGATAGGTTGCGCGGATAGAAGTCGTTGTCGCGCCGCAACGCCCGGAACTGGCAGCCCGCCACGGCGCAAAGCTCGGCGGCGATCTGTTTCTCCGCCGACTCCCGGCCGAAGATGTGCAGGCCGACGAGCTTGCCAGGATCGGCGGCGCTGAAGGCCATCACCCGCGAGTCGGCGCCGCCGCTCAGGAAGATGGCGGTGCGCCGGGCGACGGCCGTGCGCTCGGCGATGGCTGCCCCGACCGCCGCGGCGAGCGCCTCGCCGGCCGCCCCGATCGAGGGATAGAAGCCGTCCTCGAAGGGCGCCCAGTAGAGCGTCCGCGAAACGGCGCGCGGCCGCGCGTCGATGACGATGTGCTGGGCCGCGCCGGCGTGCTTGACCTCGCGGAAGTAGGTGTTGGGCGGCGTGACCCGCCAGGCGCGCACGAACTCCGCCGCCGAGGCCGCATCGAACGAAAGCTCGGTCTCCGGGTCGGCCAGGAGGGCGTCGGGGAAGGTGGTGACGATCAGGGCCTCGGGCGCTTCGGCCCGGTAGAGGAAGCACGGGTGATAGCCGAACTGGTCGGTCCACAGGTGAAGCTTGCCGGAACGTGGATCGAAGACGCTGACCAGCGCCGCGCCGTTGTAGGGGGCGACCGCGCCCGGCCCCCGCTCCAGGAAGCGCTCGAGCACGAGACGGGCCGCCAGGCCGCCCTCGTAGGGAAGCCGCGCCGCCCGCGCCCACTCCAGCGCCGACCAGCTCAGCCGTCCGGAGATCGCCGCGCGCACGCCGGTCCGCGGATCGTGGGCGGGGCCGAAGCGCTCGGCGTCGCGGCCGGACCACACGAAGCCCGCCTCGCCCGGCTCGCTGACGACCTGCTCGGCCGGATGGGCGAGCTCGCGCGACACCATCGCGAGCCGCGCCGCCGAAGCGCCGGCGGGAATGATATAGAGCGACATCGAGCTTTCTTTTTCTAAAGCGCCTTAGGACTGGCCGCGCTGCGGCCCCGGCAGATTTCGCGCAGCGCTGCGGCCAGCCGTTCACCGAAGGCGTCCGGGGAGAAATGCGCGAGGCCGGCCGGGACCGCCTTCGGCCGCGCCAGGGCCTCGAGGATCGCCGCTTGCAACGCCGCCGGGTCGCTGGGATCGACCAGGGCGCCGAGCTTTCCGTCCAGCACCGCCTCGCGGCTGCCGTCGCGGGTGCTGGCCACCACCGGCAGGCCGCAGGCGAGCGCCTCCAGGATGACGAACCCGAACCCCTCCCCGAAACCCGCCATGACGAAGGCGTCGGCCAACCGATAGTAGTCCGCCTTGCCCGCCTCGGGCACGAGGCCCGCGAAGACCACCGCGTCGGCCACCCCGAGCGCGCGCGCCTTGGCCTCCAGTCGGGGCCGGTCCTCGCCGTCGCCGGCGATCAGATAGGCGATGTCGGGCGAGCGGCGGCGAAGCGCCGGCAGCGCCTCGATCACCTCGTCGAAGCCCTTGTAGCGCTCGGCCGGGTGCATGCGCCCGAAGCTCATCACCACCCGCCGGCCCTTCAGGCCGAACCGACTCACAAGGTCGCAGCGCTTCGGACCGGCGCCGAAGCCCGCATCGTGAACGGCGCCCGGTAGCACCGCGGTGGTGGCCTGGGCCGCGCCTGCCCAGGTCTGGAAGCGCTCGAGGCTCACCTGGCTGCAGGCGATCACGTGCCGGCAGGCGCGGGCGCACGCGTGGGTCGCGGCGCCTTCGGGCGCCCGCCAGGCGTCGATGCCATAGATGGCCAGGGCGAGCGGGATGCGCCGGCGCCGGGCGATCAGCGCGGCGGCCGGCAGCAGGTTGATGTGGGCGCAATAGACGAGATCGTAGCGGCCGCCGCCGAAGGCGTGCGCCAGCGACCGGCTCAGGAAGGCGCCCTTGCCCCCGGCCGCGGCCGAATCGTAGCGCACCTTCGCCGGCGGCGCGAAGCCGGCCCCCGGGCCGATCCGGGGGATCACCACCACCGCCTCCACCGCCGCGTCGTGCGAAAGCGCGCTCAGGACATCGCGATTGTACTGGGCGATGCCGCCCACCGCCTCGTGGGCGGCGCTGGCCAGCATCAGGATGCGCCCGAAGCCGGCCTCCACCCTCCCCTCCGCCACCGGCGCCGTCAGCACGAGGGCGCCCGCATCGCCTGGGCGAACACTTCCAGGCCGAGGTTGCGCGAGGCCAGGCCCTTCGCCGAAGCGGTTCCGGCGTCCCGGCGCCCGAGCCATTGGCCCATGGGGACCGAGAACCCGGTCTTGGCCCGCTCGGTGACGCACCCGGGCAGCGGCGTCGAGGGCGCGGCCGCCAGCAGGCGCTTGCCCTCACCGGGGGCGAGGCGCGGGACTACCGGGGCCAGCGCCCGCAGCAGCTCGGCGTCCACCAGCGGCGTGCGGATCTCCAGGCTGTGGGCCATGCCCGCCCAGTCGCAGTCGCGCAGCAGCTGGTTGCGCAGGTAGTGGGCCGACTCCAGGGCGCAGACGCGGCCGGCGTCGCTGCCTGGGTCGGGGCTCAAGGCGCGGCTCAGCCGGCGCAGCGGGCGAAGCCGCGCGAGGCCCTCGCGGGCCAGCTCGGGATCCATCACCGCCGGCAGCTCGTGCGGCAGGAAGAGCCCGCGCCGCAGTAGGTACGCCCCCGCCCAGCTGCGCGAATATTCGAGCAGGCCCAGCGCCTTGGGCCGCGCCCGCGCGAACCCCGGCGCCAGCGTCGTGACGAGGGCCCGAGCAAGGCGGCCCGCGCCGGGAATGGAGGCGATCGGACCCAGCCGCCGGCGCCACCGCGGCAGGTCGCGGAAGCTCGGGTAGCCGCCCAGCAACTCGTCGCCCCCCACGCCGGAAAGCGCCACCTTCAGCCCCGCCTCGCGGGCGGCCTTGGAGACGAACCAGCTGTTGACGCCGTCGATGGAGGGCTGGTCCATCGCCTCCAGGATGGCGGGCAGGTCGGCGCGGAACTCCTCGGCCGCCACGCGCCGCACCACGTGGCTGGCGCCGTAGCGCTGGGCGACCGCGGCGGCCAGCGGCGCCTCGTCCTCGCCCGTGCCTGCGTACTCGTCGTAGCAGAGGGTGATGGCGCGGATCTGGTGCTGGCCGGCGTCGCGCATCAGGCCGAGCAGCGCCCCCGAATCCACGCCCGCGGAAAGGAAGACGCCCACCTCGACATCCGCCACCAGGTGCGCGCGGACGCTGTCCAGCACCGCGGCCCGCACCCGCTCGGCCGGGGCCTCGGCGAGCGGCGCCCGCGCTCCGGCGGCGAGGACCTCGGCGAGGTCGGCGAACGGGGCCGGCTCGCACGGACCGTCGGCGTCCACCCACTGGGTGTGCCCGGCCGGCAGGGCCCGGATGTCGCGATGGAGGGTGAAGGGCTCGGGCGCCGACCCGTAGAGATGGAAGCCCACCACGCCGGCCGGCTCCGGACCGCCGCCCACCGCCCCGCCGGCCAGCAGGGCCTTGACCTGCGAGGCGAAGCGGAAGGTTCCGCCGACGTCGGAGGTGTAGAGCGGCTTGATGCCGTAGGGGTCACGGCCGAGAAGCAGTCCGCGCCGCGTCTCGTCCCAGATGGCGAAGGCGTACATGCCCCTCAGGCGCCGGACCATCCCCGCGCCCTCCGCCTCGTAGAGCCGCAGCAGCACCTCGGTGTCGGAGCCGGAGCGGAAGGGCCGCCCATGGCGCTCGAGCTCGTCGCGCAGCGCGCGGAAATTATAGATCTCGCCGTTGAAGACGATGACCCGCGCCTGGTCTTCGCCGACCATCGGTTGGGCGCCGCGCTCCGAAAGGTCCTGGATCGCCAGGCGCCGGAAGCCCAGCGCGCAGCGCCCGCAGGCGCTCCACCATTCGCCGCTCCCGTCGGGACCGCGGGCGGCCATATGCTCGCGGCTCGCCGCCAGCTCCGCCCGCGAGGGCGCGGCCGCGGACGCGCGATAGGCGAAGATGCCGTTCAGGCCGCACATGGGTCTGCTCCAACGCCGGTCACAGGCGCACCCCCACCACGCTGCGCACCGGGGCCACGCGCACCCGGGCGAGCACCTCTCCCGGATTGCGCAGGTAGAGCCCGTTCGACGCGCGGACCTCGCCCGGCTCGTCGGTCAAGATGCGTCGAAAGGGGTCGTAGTAGGCCCGGCGAAAGCCGAGGCCGAGCAAGGCGCGCTCTACCTCCGGCGATTGCAGCTCCGTCTCGATCGCCAGGAGGCTCGGGGCAGCCAGTGTCGAGTAGGCCCCCGCGATGACCTGTTCCTCGTAGCCCTCGACGTCCAACTTGATCATGGTGGGCGCGCCGCAGCCCGGGGTGTCGTCCAAGCGCCGCACCGCGGCGGTCCTCACCGGCCCCGCGGCGCCCTGTGTCACGTGATTGGTCGTATCCAAGCCCACCGTGAAGGCGACCTCGCCGGTCTCCGCGCCGACCACGAACTGGCAGACCCGCGCCAGATCCTCGATGTCGTTAAGCTGGATGTTCTGTCGCAGCCGCTCGGCGGCGGCGCCATCGGGCTCGAAGGCGACCGTCTTGGCGCCGCAGACCTTCGAGGCCAACACGGTATAGCTGCCCACGTTGGCGCCGACGTCGAGGAACAGGTCGCCCGGCCTTAACAGGTGCAGGAGGAACGCCATGTCGGCGAACTCGTGCAGACCGCAGTAGATGTTGCCGGTGGCGCCGGTCATCCCGGTGCGCACCGCGAGCCTCGCCCCCGAGATCCAGTCGACGACGACTTCGCCGCAGAGCCTGCTCTGCAGTTGCCAGTGGGCGTACCGACCGAGGGCGCGCAACGGCCTGCCGCGCGTTAGCGGGTGGCCGGTGACGAAGCGGAGCGTGTCAAGCACCGAGCGGCGGGACCTGGGGACGGTGGTGATCGTGGAGGCGGGCATGTCCGGTGGGGCTTTTGCGATCGTTCAGGCCGCGGCCCTGGCGAAGCCGACTTTGCCGTCGCCGCGCTTCAGCGAACGGGCCAGCCTCTGAGCCGGCGCCTCAACCAGCCTGTGGAAAAGCCAGGCGCCCACGAGACACAGGGCCAGCGCCGTGAGCGAGAGGAGTAGGTCCGCCGCCTCGCCGGACACGAACCGCTTGCCTAGGTTAACCACCCGGTCCGCGAGCGGCACGTGCGCCAAGTACAACGAATAAGAGATCGTCCCGAACCAGGTGAGAATCGCGCCGGCCCGGCCGGAGAGCCTGGTGGAGGCGCAGCTGGTGAGGATGAGCGCGGTCACACCGCCCACAACGCTTTCCAGCCAGGCGTTGCGCAAGGCCATGACCGCCACGGCCACGCCCATGGTCGCGGCCCATTCCGCCACGTCCGATCGACCCACCGCCCGCCGATAGGCGGCGCACCCGAGGACGAAGAGGAGGAAGTAGGCCGAGATGGCGCCGGCCGCGGCCAGCACGCCAAGACCGAGCGCCAGGGCCAGAAAGGGCCAGCGCTTCGGGTTCGACACGATCGGGACGAAGGCGAGCGCGATGAAGACGTAGAAGACGAACTCGTAGGCGAGCGTCCAGTACACCGGCTGGATCCAGCGGCCCTTCAGGATCGGGACGAGATAGAAGACGTTCAGCAGGATGTTGTACGGATCAACACGCGGCTGAGGCCCACGGAACGCCGGTGCGAGGCTCGAAGCGTAGTCGAGCACGATCACCGCGATGATGCTGACCACGTACGGAAGCTCGATGCGGAGCAGCCGCCTGGATAGGAACTGGCTGAAGCCCGCGCTCGTCGCAGCGCCCATGGACCAGGGGATGATGAACCCCGAGATCACGAAGAAGACCTCGACGCCTGCCCAAAGGTAGGACCCGCTTTGCCGGACCAGACTGGCCTGCGGATAGGTGTTCGTCAGATGGAACCAGGCGACGGCGAGCGAGGCCAACCCGCGCAGGTAGTCCACCAACGGGAGGCGCGGCGTGCCCGCATTCGGCGGGAGCGTCACGAAAAGCTCGCGACTACGGGGGTTGCGGCGGCGACGTGGCCGGGCTCGCCGGGCCGCGGCGCCGTTCGACTGGCGACGGGGCTCTCGACGCCCCGCATCCGCCACTCCCAAGCGGTGCGGATGATCGCCTCCAAGTCGTGGCGCGCCTTCCAGCCCAGCTCGGCGGCGGCCAGCCGGGGGTCGGCCAGCATGGCCGCCGGATCCCCCGGCCGGCGTGGCCCGACCACCGCGCGCACGGGGCGCCCGGTGATGCGACGGGCGGCCTCGATGATCTCGGCCACCGAGAAGCCGACGCCGGCGCCCAAGTTGTAGGCCCTGCGCAGCTGGCCTGTCCGCAGGCCCTCCAGGGCCAGCACGTGGGCCTCGGCGATGTCGCCCACGTGCACATAGTCGCGCACGCAGGTGCCGTCGGCGGTGTCGTAGTCGTCGCCCAGCACGGTGACCGGCGCGCCCGTGGCGGCCGCGTCCAGCACCAGCGGGATGAGGTGGGTCTCCGGATCGTGGCTCTCGCCGATCTCGCCGTCCGGATCGGCGCCGGCGGCGTTGAAGTAGCGCAGCGCCACCGACTTCAGCCCGTAGGCCGCCGCGTAATCGGCGAGCATGCGCTCCACCATCAGCTTGGAGGCGCCGTAGGGGCTGATGGGCGCCTGCGGGGCGTCCTCGGCGATCGGCAGGACGCGCGGGATTCCGTAGGTGGCGCAGGTGCTGGAGAACACGATCGCGTCCACCTCGCTGGCGCGCATCACCTCGAGCAGCGTCAGGGCGCCCCCCACGTTGTTGCGGTAGTACCGGGCCGGGTCGGCGACCGACTCGCCCACGTAGGCGTAGGCGGCGAAGTGCATCACCGCTTCCGGGCGGTGGACGGCGAACGCCTGGGCGAGGCGGCGCGCGTCGCCGATGTCGCCCACCTCGAGCGGCCCCCACTTCACCGCCCAGGCGTGACCGTGGACGAGATTGTCGTAGGCGATCGGGGTGTGGCCCGCCGCCGCCAGGGCCTTGCAGGCGTGCGAGCCGATGTAACCGGCGCCGCCGGTGACCAGAATCCGCGTCACGATTTCCTCTGAGGTCTAGGCTTCAGCGGTCTTTGGCGTCCGCTCACGACCAGGGTCGGGCGGGACGTCGCGAGGGAGAAGCGCCGGCGGCCGGGGGGAGCCGCCCATGCTACCGCAGTGCGGGTGACTCGGAGGGTCTCCCGCACTCGGCGCGATTCGCGTCTGGCCGGCCGCAAGGCGGCCAGCCAGCTTCAAAGCTTCACCGTCCTCGAACGGACTGATGCACCCCTTGTTCCCTCGGCAGCGTCCCTCGGCGCTCCGGGGCGTTAAGCGGCCACCATCGCCAGGTGATCCGCTCGCGCAGAGACTGTGCCGCCCATGATGTCGAGAAGAAGGCGAACGCGGCCCGCTGCGTCGAGGCGCTGCACCATGGCGATCTGACCGGAAAACGGACCGGCGAGAATTCTGACCTTTTGCCCCGGCGCGGGTGAGGGCGGCAGGTAGAGGCCGAGCTGGTCGCTGCAGGCGATCAGGTCTTCGACCACCCCGTCCGGAACCGCCGCCGGCGTATCGCCGCACATGACCAGGTGCGAGACGCCGAAGGTGCCGTTGATGCAGCGCCAGCGCTGGCGCGTCGCATCCAGCGACAGGAACAGGTAGCAGGGGAAGAAGGCCGCGATCCGTTGCTGGAGGCGCCGCGCGTGGCGGACGGTCTTCACCGTCTTGGGCAGGAACACTTCGAAGCCCTGCCGCTGAAGGTGACCCTCGGCGACGATCTCGCGCTGGGGATGGGTGCGGACCAACCGCCAACGCCGTTTGGCGCCGCCGAGGTCGTGTGGCTCTGCCGTCATCGCTCGCCCTGTGGTTTCGCGTGGGAGGAGGCGTCGAAAGAGGCCGGCGCGAAGGGGCTCGTCCCCCTCGAAGCCGCCTCAAAGCTGCAGGTGAGAGTCCCGGATCCGGTGCGGGTGGTCGGCCAGGAAGGGCCCGTCGCCCTCCTCCGCCCAGGCGAGCTCCGGGCGATACGTCCAGGGCCAGCGCGGGGGGCGCTCCGGGAGGAGCTCCACGGGCGAGGCCTCCAGGACGGACGGCGCCGGCGCGGGGATCGGGCGCCAGCGCCTCAGCGCCGCCAGCCCGGCGACCGCCCGCTCCCGGTGACGGGTCCAGAGGAAGTGACCGACGAGCAGGCCGACGAACACCAGGGTGAAGGCCGGCGCTGGCGCGTGGGCCTTCAGCGCCAGGGCCGCGCCGGCCCCGATGGCCAGGGCGCCGCCGGCGATGACGGCGACCACCCCGGTGGCCGAGAAACCGGCGTCGAGCAGCAGATGGTGGATGTGACTGCGGTCGCCCACGAACGGCGACTGGCGGCGCCGCAGACGGCAGACGATCAGCGTCAGGCAGTCGATCAGCGGCGGGGCGATCAGGAACGGCGCGATCTGTGGGCCCACCGGATGGTGCTCGTTCTGGGTCAGCCGGAAGCACGCGCAGGCCACCACCAGCCCGAGGAACTCGCTGCCGGCGTTGCCCAGGAAGAGCTGGGCCCGGGGATTCCAGGGGGTGCGCAGATTGAGCAGCAGGAAGGCGCAAAGCGCGCCGATCAGGATCACCAGGCCGTCGGCCAACCGGCCGTTCCCGGCGTAGGCCGCCGCCCCGGCCAGCATCCCGAGGCTCACCACCCCCACCGAGCCCGCCAGGCCGTCGACTCCGTCGATCATGTTGACGGCGTTGATGATGCCCACCGTGGCCACGAGGCTGAGCGGCACCGCCAGGGCGCCGAGCTCGTGGGCGGGAAAGCCGAACACCGTCCCGAGATGGTGGATCTGGACGCCGCCCAGGCACACCAGCGCCAGCGCCGAGGCCAGCTGCGCCACCACCCGGAACTGCCAGCGCATGCCGCAGATGTCGTCGACGACGCCGCTGCCGACCAGGATCGCCGCCGCGATGAAGAACCCCTTCAGCTGCGTGGTGAGCGGCAGCAGAAGCAGGGCGAAGGGGGCCGCGCCGATCACGATGGCGAGCCCGCCGACCACCGGCGTGGGAGCGGCGTGGGCCTTACGGCCCGACGGATAGTCTACGAGGTGTAACCGGGAGGCGAGCGCCAGCAGCGCCGCCAGCGCAAACAACGTCACCAGGAGCACCAGAGGCGTCACAATCATGACGCGATCTGCGCTGCCCTGCAGCACATGCCACATAGCCGACCATGCCCAGCCCCCGCTGGAAAACCAATTTTTTCAAGGTTTTATGCGGCCATTTTAAGACCGCATCGCTTGTTCTGCGACGCAGGAAGTGTAGCGCGGCCGTGACCAAAATCCACCCCTCATTCACGATGTCCTTCGCGCAACACGGGAATTCTGATCCGCAGAGCGACAGTGGCCGGCGGCTCCACGTCCGCCGTTCTGCTCCGGTTTCTGCGCGTAAGCGCCAGCGCCGCCGCCGAAAAAACGGACAAGCTTCTTGTCGGAGGTTCGTACTGGTAACATTGGCGTGAACTACCCGACGACATCGACCCCAAACGCGGGCCGGTCGGCGACGTTCCACAGCCGTCGGGCGGGATCAGGGCCAAGTGACGGCCATCCTCGGACAGCTTGGCCGAATCAGGCGCCCTCGCCGCGCGCGGGGGGCAAACCAAACCCTTCCCCCGATGCGGCTCTGGCGTTCCCACATCTGGGCCGTCACCCCGGGCGAAGCGGCGAAGCGGCGCGCAGATCCGGGGTGACGAATTTCACCCGCAAATTCAATTGATCGGTCGACGGGCTCTCGAGCCTAAGGCCCGTATTCCACGTTGGTCACGTTGCCCGACCCGCCGGCGGCCAGGATGCGGTCGGCCACGCAGCGGCTGACGCTCCCGAGCGGACAGTAGATGTTCTCGTTGCCTGCCCGGGCGTCGACGGTGGCGCCCTTCACCCTCAGCCCCTCGACGACCACGCCGGGCGCGGTGGCGTTGACCGCCTGCGGTCCCGGCAAGGGACTGGGCGGCGCCCAGTTGGACCGGTAGTCGATCAGGCCGCCGCGCTTCGGGTCGTGCGGATATCCTCCCGAGACCGTCACGCCGACGCATTCGCGGTTGATGACGATGCATCGCAGCTGGTCGTTGGCCTCGTCGACGTACCGCTCGCAGACCACGGTCGGATCGACGAGCTTGCCGCCCAGCCGAAGCAGATCACCGGTCTTGTCGATGTTGGCGTTGATGTTGAAGATCGGGTTCTGCGGCGAGAACGCGCCCCGCCGCACGCCGGGGCCGATGGTCACCGTGGGCGCCTCGATCAGCCATCCGCCGGAGCTGTTGCAGGAAAACGAGGCGTTCACCGAGACCGGCCGGCGGAAGACGACGCCCGCGGATCTGAAGGTCTCGAAGCCGGGGATCAGGGTGGGGCTCTCCACCTTGCAGTCCTCGGCCCCTCCCCCGCTGCTGTCGGCCCACTGGAACTGCCACTGGATGTAGTCCTGGAGGCCGTCGGTCATCCGGTTCAGACACCGTCGCGCCCACACCTCCTTGCCATGCTCGACGCCCACCGCCTTCTGGAACACGTCCTCGATGACGAGGTCGCTGGCGACCCCGCCTTCCACCCCGGCGAAGAGCAGCCCGCCGGGATAGGCCCGGCCTTGGGGAACGCTCGTCTCGGTGACGTTGAGGCCGAAGCCCTCGTCGCGGGCGTTGCCCTGGAGGACGAGGTTGCGCACCTGGCAGCGGCTGGCGGCGACGGTGACCAGCGCCGGCGTCTTCAGGAACACCCCGCGCGGCGTGAAGAGGCGGCTCGAGCCGCGCGCGCCTTCGAGGATCCATCCGGCCCGCGCGCCCTCGATCGCGACCCCGTCCGAAAGCGCGTAGGCGCCGGGCGGCAGGCGCATCGTCATTCCTTGCGGCGTGATGCGCGCCAGCTCCGCGCCCCGACCGGAAAGGCGCTCGAAGATCGGCGCATTGTCCGCGTGGACGCGGGCGCCCCGCGCCGTCGCGGCGGCGGGACGGTCGAGCGTCAAGACGTCGCCCGAGACGCGGACGACACGCGCCGCCAGCGCGCGGGGAACCGCCTTGGCGAGGTAGTACCTGGCCTCCGGGACGCGGACCCACGACCCGCCGGCGAACTGATGGACGTCGCCGCTGTCCCGCCGCCAGGCGTAGGTGTCGGGCGCCTGGCGCAGGTCGGCGCGCATCTCGGCGAGTCCGGCGTAGGAAAGCGCCGGCCAGGCGCCGCCGACGCCGAGGCTGCCGCGCGATCCGCGCCCGGCCTCGCCGCCCGCCTCGACGATGAGCTGGTCTCCCGGCGCGAAGCCGGGGTTGCTCGACAGCGCGAGGCGGTTCGATCCCGCCGCGATGGCGCCGCTCGCCACGAGCGGCTTCAGGCCGAAGTCGCGCAGGTCGATGACGCCGCCGGCGGGATCGCTGTGCAGGGGCGCGTCGGCGAGCAAGGCGACGGACAGGGTGCGAAAGCCGTAGCCGTCGTTGGCCTGGAAGGCGACGGCGCCGGCGCGCACGCAGCGAAAGTCCTTGAACCGCAGGAACTCGACGCCGTTGAACCTCGCATAGATGTCGAAGCCCCGCGCGCCGAACGTGAAGACGTCGCCGTCGGTAAGCGCGCGGGCGCCCTTGTAGCCGGGGACGCCGGGCCCCAGCGCCACGCGCCGCAGCACGACGAAGTCCCCCGCGCCGGGCGTGTCCCTGAAACCGGCGCCCTCCTTGAACCCGACCACGATCCCGACGTCGAGCGCGCCGACCTCGAGGTTGTGATGGAAGAAGATCGCCTTGCCCTCGGCGAGGCGCAGCAAGGTGAGGCCGTTGCGGCACCAGACCTCGGCCTCCTGGTCGCGGCTGACGGCCGCTGTCCTGGCCACGAGCCGCCGGTAGTCCGCCGCCGCCAGGTACTTGGCGGGCGCCCGCGTCCAGTACCGGTTCGCGAAGGTCCTGGCCGCCGGGCTCGCAAAGCCCGGCAGGGCCCCCGGGGCGATCTGCGCCGGCGCCGGCGCCACCTGGACCGCCAGCCGCCGGCCGGCCGGCCCGGCCCCCGCCCCGCCCCGCCCGGGGGCTGGCGGCGGGCCCGTCAGGCGCTGGGAGGGAGCCGAGGCCGCCAGGGCGAGCGCCGAGGCGGACATCGCCAGGACGCGGCGGCGGGCGGGGAGATCGGCCATCTTCGGCAAACGCATCGGTGGGGAGCGGGCGGCTCAGATGGCCGCCAAGTCTGTCGCTTTCGCGGCGACGAGGCGGGCGACGCCGCCAACATCCCGGACGCCCAGCCCCGCCGTCTGGGCCCTCGCTCAGCCGGTCCGGCTCATTGCGCGGGCCTGGGCCGGCCCACCGCCGGCGCCGCCTGCCGCGCCGGCGGCGGCCATAGCTTGACCAGGAAATCCCAGGCCATGAGCAGCCCGCCGGCGGCGAACACCACGTCGCCCGGCAGTCGCATCCACTGCCAGGTGAGCGTCGTCTTGTAGAACTCGGCGCTGCGGGCGAAGGCGAGGCCGTGCTCGTAGACCGCATCGAGCTGGGCCCAGCCGATCGGGAAGAAGTTCAGCAGGATCCAGAGCCCCAGGCCGATATTGTAGAGCCAGAACGCGATCAGCCCAGGCCATTGACTGAACCGGGCGTTCTCGCCGGCGCGGTATCGCAGGCAGAAGTAGATGAGCCCCAGCGCCAGCAGTCCGAAGGCGCCGAAGAGCGCCGTATGAGCGTGGTTCAGGCTGAGGAAGGTTCCGTGCTCGTAGTAGTTGACGAGCGGCGCGTTGAGCGTGCCGCCGCCGAACACCCCGGCGCCGGTGAAGTTCCAGAAGGCCGAGCCCAGGATGTAGGTGTAGGCGAGATTGTAGTCGAAGGCCGCGTGGCCGCGGATCAACCGATGCTGCTGGATGGCCTCCATGATCAGCAGCACCAGCGGCAGAACCTCGATGAACGAGAACATCGAGCCCAGCGGCACCCACATGCTCGGGCCGCCGACCCAGTAGATGTGGTGGCCGGTGCCCAGCACGCCGCCCAGGAAGATCAGGATCAGCTCGAAATAGACCGACCGCTCGGCGAGCTTGCGCGAGACCAGCCCCAGCGCCATCAGGAGATAGGCGCTGATCGACACCGCGAAGAATTCGAACGACTGCTCCACCCACAGGTGAACCACCCACCAGCGCCAAAAGTCGGTGATGGTGAAGGACTTCTCGATCCCGGTGAGCGGGATCATCCCGAACACGTAGAGCAGGGCGACGTTGACCGTGGAGGCCCAGATCAGGTGCTCGAGCCTGATGTGGCCGGTCCAGAACTGCCGCGTCGCCTGCCAGACCACATCCCGCGACGGCCAGAGCGCCCGGAACATCAGCAGGCTCCAGGCGGCGAGGCCGACGAAGAAGCCGATCTGCCAGAACCGGCCGAGCTGGATGTAGGAGAGCCCCTGGTTGCCGAACCAGAACCAGCCCTTGTCGATCTTGCCCATGATGCCGAGGTAGTCGCCGGCCAGCGCGCCCACGACCACCGCCAAGGTCACCCAGAACAGCAGGTCGACGAGCAGGCCTTGTCCGGGCGCCTCACGGCCGCCCGCGATGGCGGGCGCCAGGAACAGGCCCGAGCCGATCCAGCCGAGGCCGATCCAGATGATCGGCGCCTGGGTGTGGAAGTCGCGCAGGAAGTTGAACGGAAGGATGTAGTTGAGCTGGAGGCCGTAGAAGGTCTCCCGGTCGTAATAGGAGTGGGCCATGATCGCGCCTGCGCCCTGGCTGGCCAGGAACACGAGGGCGACGACCAGGAAGTACTTCCCGACCTTCTTCTGGCTGGGCGTCAGCGCGTGGAACCGGGCGAGGCCGCGCTCCATCGGCGCGTCGTCGGGGTGGTTCAGCCAGGCCTGGTAGACGAACAGCACCGCCCCGATCGCGAAGAAGGTGAACATGAAGCTGATCCAGGTCCACCGGAAGGTGTTGGTGGTGGGCGTGTTGCCGACCAACGGCTCGTAGGGCCAATTCTCCGTCCACGACCAGGACTTGTCCGGCCGCCGCGCGACGGTGGTCAGGGCGGCGTAGATGACGAAGTCGGCGGTCTTGGCCGCGCTCTCGGCGTTCAGGCTGCGGGCCGGGGTCCAGCCCTTGGGCAGGTCCACGGTATGGAACGCCGTCGCCAGTCGGGCCTGCAAGGTGCGGATGGCGCCCGCGAGCGCCGGCGGCGCGGCCGGCCTGGGACTGGCGAGATCGAGGTGCTGGAGCTGCGCCTGCATGGTCTGGGTGGCGACGAACCGCTGCTCGGGGCTCAAGCCATCGAAGGGCGCCCCATAGGTCGCCAGGGCGACGTTGTTGCGCGTCTCGACGCCCAGCGCCTTCAGGGTCGAGGCCGTGTAGTCCTGCCGAAGTAGGAGCCCATGCCGTAGATGGAGCCGTAATCCATCAGGTCGGCCTTCTGGAAACCGCCCTTTCCGGCCACGATGTCGTCCTCGGTCATCAGCGGCGCGCCGGTGGCGTCGACGATCGCGGCCGGGGTCGGCGGCGCCCGGTCGTAGGTCAGAACCGTCGCCCAGCCGAGCAGGGCGAAGCAGACGACCGCGACAGCCAGCAGTATCCACTTCAGGACATCGCTCACCCGGTCGGCGGACGGAGGAACGAGCGTCGCGTCGGACATCGTGTGCTCCCCGGCCCGGCCACGCCTCAACTCAAGCCTGATCCAGCGCCTTTTGCCTCAACTTGTACCTGCGAGCCCGCGGCCACAAGCCAGCCTGAGCCGACCGCTCCCGACGAGAGCGGCGCCAAGCTCGACGGCAGGGCGACCTGACCTCATCGGCGGGTCCTGGAACCAGTTTCTTGATGTGCCCGGCCGAAACGATCGGAACTAGGGGGGAATGTTTACTTGCCGCTGTCTTGTTATGGTCATGGAACGGCGCCAGAAGCCGGTCCACATCCCGAAGCCGCCCCGTGAGCCTTCGTTTGGAAGCGCGCGTCGACACCGCCTCGGCCCCCGCCGCAGCCGCCCCGCCGGCGCCCGAGGATCTCAGCCGGTCTCCTGGCCGGTTCTTCAACCGCGAGATCTCGTGGCTGGCCTTCAACCAGCGGGTGCTGGACGAAGCCGAGAACCCTCGCCATCCCCTGCTCGAGCGCCTGAGGTTCCTGTCGATCTCGGCCAACAACCTCGACGAATTCTTCATGGTGCGGGTGGCGGGCCTCAAGGGCCAGGTCCGCGAGGGGGTGCGGGTGCTCAGCCAGGACGGCCTCACCCCCAGCCAGCAACTGGTCCGCCTCAACGCCGCCGCCAACGACCTGATGGCCGACCAGCAGCGCATCTGGCGCGCCATGCGCGGCGAGCTCGCGACCAACGGCCTTGTCCTCCTGGACGCCAAGGACATCGGGCCGGCCGACCGCCCGGCGGTGGAGGAGATCTTCCTCAACCGCATCTTCCCGATCCTGACCCCGCTGGCCATCGACCCGGCGCACCCCTTCCCGTTCATCCCCAACCTCGGTTTCTCTCTGGCGCTGAAGCTTCGCCGCCTCGCCGACGGCAAGGAGCTCTACGCCCTCGTCCCGGTGCCCACCCAGGTGGACCGCTTCTGGGAGCTGCCGCCGGCGAGGAACGGCCGGCGCCGTCCCGGACGGCGGTTCTTCGCCCTGGAAAGCTTCCCCATCCTCTTCCTCGACCGCCTCTTCCCGGGCTGCAAGGTGGAGGGACAGGGCCTTTTCCGGCTGATCCGCGACTCCGACGTGGAGATCGAGGAAGAGGCCGAAGACCTGGTGCGCGAGTTCGAGGCCCGCCTGAAGCGCCGGCGCCTGGGATCGGTGGTGCGGGTGAAGGTCCAGGCCTCCATGCCCGACGACCTGCGCGCCTTCATCGTCGAGGGGCTGCAGGCCGAGCCCAACGACGTGGTCAAGGTGGACGGCAAGCTGGGTCTCGCCCAGCTCTCCCAGCTGATCCCGCCGGACCACAACGAGCTGAAGTTCCCGCCCTTCCAGCCCCGCTTTCCCGAGCGGATCCGCGACCACGGCGGCGATTGCTTCGCCGCCATCCGCGAGAAGGACATCCTCGTCCACCACCCGTTCGAGAGCTTCGACGTGGTGGTCCAGTTCCTGCGCCAGGCCGCCCAGGACCCCAACGTCATCGCCATCAAGCAGACGCTCTACCGCACCAGCAAGGACAGCCCCATCGTCGCCGCCCTGATCGAGGCGGCCGAGAACGGCAAGAACGTCACCGCCCTGGTGGAGATCAAGGCCAGGTTCGACGAAGAGGCCAACCTCAAGTGGGCCAGGGACCTGGAGCGGGCCGGCGTGCTCGTGGTGTTCGGGTTCGTGGAGTACAAGACCCACGCCAAGCTGTCGGTCGTGGTGCGCCGCGAGGGCGACGGGCTGCGCAGCTACTGCCACTACGGCACCGGCAACTACCACCCGGTCACCGCCAAGATTTACACGGACCTGTCGCTGTTCACCACCGACCCGGCGATGGCCCGCGATTCGGCCAGGCTGTTCAACTACATCACCGGCTACGCGCGCCCCGAGCTGATGGAGAAGCTCTCCTATTCGCCGGACCTCATGAAGGGCGACCTGTTGCGCCTGATCGCCCGCGAGGCCGAGCACGCCCAGGCCGGCAGGCCCTCCGGCATCTGGGCCAAGCTGAACGCCCTGGTGGACCCGGAGATCATCGACGGCCTCTACCGGGCGAGCCAGGCCGGCGTGCCCATCGACCTTGTCATCCGCGGCATCTGCTGCTTGAGACCCGGGGTGAAGAACCTTTCCGAGAATATCCGGGTCAAGAGCATCATCGGCCGTTTCCTCGAGCATGCGCGGATCGTCGCCTTCGCCAACGGCGAGCCGCTCCCCTCCAACAGCGCCCGGGTGTTCATCTCGTCGGCCGACTGGATGCCGCGCAACCTCGATCGGCGGGTCGAGGTTCTGGCGCCGGTGGAGAACCCCACGGTCCATCAGCAGGTGCTGAACCAGATCATGGTGGCCAACATGAACGACGAGGCCCAGAGCTGGCGCCTCGACCCCGAGGGCCGCTACCATCGGGCCGCCGGCTGGGACCGCAAGCGGGCCTTCTCGGCGCACGACTACTTCATGACCAATCCCAGCCTCTCGGGTCGGGGCCACAAGGTGAAAGACCTGCCGCGGGCGTTCGACCATGTGGGCGCGGGACGCTAGCGCCGCCCCGATCGACGCCGCCGTCATCGACGTCGGCTCCAACTCTGTCCGCCTGGTCCTCTACCGGGTGGAGGGCCGGGCCGTGTGGACCTTCTTCAACGAGAAGGTCCTGGCCGGCCTCGGGCGCGACATCGCCCAGACCGGCGCCCTCTCGCGCGAAGGGGTGGTCGCGGCCATGGCGGCGCTCCGGCGCTTCGCGGCCCTCCTGGAAGCGGCCAAGCCCGACCGGGTGTTCGCCGCCGCCACCGCCGCGGTCCGCGACGCCTCCGACGGCGGCGCCTTCTGCGAGCGGGTGCGGGCCGAGACCGGCCTCGACCTGAAGGTGCTGAGCGGCAAGGAGGAGGCGCGCTTCGCCGCCCTGGGCGTGCTGGCCGGCGATCCGGGCGCGTCGGGCCTGGTGGGCGACCTGGGCGGCGCCAGCCTGGAGCTGATCCGCCTGGAAGACGGCGAACCCGGCGACGGGGTGACCCTGCCGCTCGGCCCCTTCTCGTTCAAGGACGCCCGGTTCGATCCGGAGCGGGTGCGCGCCCAGGCCGAGCGGCGTCTGAAGCCGCACCTGGCGCGCCTGAAGACGCCGGTCTTCCACGCCGTCGGCGGCGCCTGGCGCAACCTGGCGCTGCTGGCCATGCGGATGGCCGACTATCCGCTGGAGATCGTCCATCAGTACGAGATGACCCGGCGCGAGGCGCTGGAGGCGGCCCGGGTGATCGCCCGCCAGTCGAAGGGGTCGCTGGAACGGATCGAGGGAATCTCCCGGCGCCGGCTGGAGACCTTGCCGCACGCCGCCGCGATCCTCGAGGCGGTGGTGGACGTGCTGGGCGTGGAGCGAATCTGCCTTTCCGCCTACGGGCTTCGCGAGGGCCTGCTCTTCGAGGCGATGCCGGCGCCCCTGAGGGCGCTGGATCCGCTGCTGGAGGGTTGCGCCGCTCTCAGCGCCCGCGAGGGGACCAACCCGGCGCTGGGCGGCGCCCTGGAGGCGTGGGTCGCCCCGGCGTTCTCGGCGCTTCAGCAGGTCTTCGACGGCCGCGATCCGGTGCTCATCGGGGCCGCCTGCCGGCTCGCCGATTTCGGCGCCCGCCTGCATCCCGACCATCGGGCCGACCTCATCTTCAGCCAGGCGCTGAGGGCGCCGATCCCCGGCATGAGCCATCCCGAGCGCGTGTTCCTGGCCGCCGCCTGCTTCGCGCGCCACACCGCGGCGGCCACCGTTCCGCAGCCGGGCCTGGTCTCGCGCCTGCTCACCCACGAGCGGTTCTCGCGCGCCAGGGCGCTCGGCTCGGCGATCCGGCTCGGGTGCGACCTCTCGGGACGCAGCCCCGACCTCCTCGCCCGCTCGCGGCTGTCGATCCAGCCGCAGCACCTGATCCTGGAGGCCGAGGAGGAGGCCGCCCCGATCCTGCTGGGCGAACAGACCACCAAACGCGCCGCCACCCTGGCCGCCCTCCTGGAGCGCCCGCTGGTCATGCGCCCGATCCCGGCGCCCCGCGAAAGCGCGGCCTAAGCCGGCGCCTTCGCCGCGCGGCGGACCGGCACTACCCGCACCCGGGTTCCGTCCAGCACCAGGGCGAGCTCGCCGCGCTTCAGCTTCAGGGCGTCCTCGCCGAAGGCTTCCCGGCGCCAGCCATGCAGGGCCGGGGCGTCGGCGTGGTCGTCGTTGGCGATCTTCTCCAGGTCGGAGACCGTGGCGATGAGCTTGGAGGCCACGCCCGCCTCCTCGCTGCGGGCCTTCAGGAGCACCTTCAGGAGCTCCACCACCGCGCCGGCGGCCGGCGAGGCCGGGGCCCGCTCGCGCTCGATCTGCGGCGCATAGGCCTCCGGGTCCTTCAGCGCCGCGCGGATCGCCGCCAGGAGCTCCGGCCCGAACTTGGAGCCGCCGAAGCCCTTGGGCACCGAGCGCAGCCGGTTCAGGTCCTCGGCCTCGGCGGGCGCCTGGGCGGCGAGCTCGTCGATGGCCTCGTCCTTGAGGATCCGCCCGCGCGGCTGGTCGCGCTGCTGGGCGGTGCGCTCGCGCCAGGCGGCCGCGGCCCGGAAGACCGCGAGGTACTTGGCGGTGTGCCGCCGAGGCCTCAGGCGCCGCCAGGCGTTCTCGGGATCCACGTCGTAGAGCGCCGGATCGCAGATCGCCGCCATCTCCTCGGTCACCCAGGAGAGCCGGCCGGTGCGCTCCAGCTGGGCGCGCAGCAGCGGATAGAGCTGGGCGAGATAGACGACGTCGGCGAGCGCGTAGGAGAGCTGGGCGTCGGTGAGCGGCCGCCGGGCCCAGTCGGTGAACCGGTGGCTCTTGTCGATCTCCACCTTGAGGAGCTTGCGGACCAGGGCGTCGTAGGCGATCTGCTCGCCGAAGCCGGCGGCCATGCCGGCGATCTGGGTGTCGAACAGCGGCATCGGCATGGCGCCCAGGTTGTTGAAGATCTCCACGTCCTGGCGCGCGGCGTGGAAGACCTTCAGCACCCGCTCGTTACGGAGCAGATTCAGGAACGGCGTCAGGTCCAGGCTCTCGGCCAGGGGATCGATGGCCGCCTGCGCGCCGTCGGCGCCCGCCGCCTGGATCAGGCAGAGCCTGGGCCAGTAGGTGGTCTCGCGCATGAACTCGGTGTCGACGGCCACGAAGGCCTGGCCCTCCAGCCGCGCGCAGAAATCCGCGAGGTCGGCGGTGGAGGTGATCGGCGTCATCGGTTAGCTATAGCCCCGCCCGGACGCGCCTTTGCAAGCTCCGCGGCGCCGATCGGTTGGATTTTGCCTCGCGCGGGAGCCCTTCCCCTTCCATGACGGAACCTCGCAACGGCCTCACCTACGCCCAGGCCGGGGTCGACATCGACGCCGGCGCCGCGCTCGTGGAGGCCATCAAGCCGCTCGCGAAAGCCACCCGCCGACCGGGCGCCGACGCGGCCCTGGGCGGGTTCGGGGCGCTCTTCGACCTCAAGGCGGCCGGCTACGCGGACCCGCTCATCGTCTCCACCACCGACGGCGTCGGCACCAAGCTGAAGATCGCCATCGAGACCGACCGGCCGGACGGGGTGGGGATCGACCTGGTGGCCATGTGCGTCAACGACCTCCTGGCCCAGGGCGCCGAGCCGCTGCTGTTCCTCGACTACTTCGCCACCGGCAAGCTCGACGTGCCCATGGCCACCCGGGTGGTGGCCGGAATCGCCGAGGGCTGCCGGCAGGCGGGCGCGGCGCTGGTGGGCGGCGAGACGGCCGAGATGCCGGGCATGTACGCAGCCGGCGACTACGACCTCGCCGGTTTCTGCGTGGGCGCGGTGGATCGGGCGGGGGTGCTGCCGAGGCTCGCCGACCAGCGCCGCGGCGACCTGCTCATCGGCCTCGCCTCTTCGGGACCGCACTCCAACGGCTATTCGCTGATCCGCAAGATCGTTGATCTGGCCGGTCTTGCGTGGGACGCCCCCGCCCCCTTCGAAGCCGGGGCCAGCCTTGCGGCGGCGCTCATGACGCCCACCCGGATCTACGTGAAGAGCGTCCTGCCGCTCGCCAAGGCCGGGCGCCTGAAGGCCTGCGCCCACATCACCGGCGGCGGCCTGGTGGAGAACCCGCCGCGGGTCATAGCGTCGGGCCTCGCCGCCCGCTTCGACTGGAGCGCCTGGGCCCTCCCGCCGGTCTTCGCCTGGCTTGCCGACGCCGGCGGCCTTTCGGAGCCCGAGCTTCGCCGCACCTTCAACTGCGGGCTCGGGCTGATGCTCGTCGTCGCCCCGGGCGAGGCGCCGCAGGTTCTGGCGGCGCTGCTGGAGGCCGGCGAGACGGCTTTCGTCTGCGGCGAGCTGGCGACCGCCTAGTGTGGTGGATCAGAGGTTCGCCCCATTGTCCCGGCGGGCGCTGTGGCGAACTTCTGATCCGTAAACCACACCCGGCGACCGGTTCCGCCCTTTCGGCAAAAGGCGCAGACACGGCTCTTTCCACGAGCCTCATGAACTCACGCGAACACCGTTCGTGCTTTTCGTGTCGTTCGTGGCAAAAACCGCGGGTCGCCGCCTTGCCCGACGCGAGATCAGAGAAGGCATTGGGCGCCGACCGCGGCCAAATCTCTAAAATCGGTAATGTGCACGCGGGAACGCCGCTTTGGCGGTGACGTTCTTGTCAGGTCGCGAGCCTGTCGCTCGCGATAGAAACTTAGGGGATTCTAGCATGATCCGCGGTTTATTCACGGGCATCGCTGCGTTTGCTCTCATGGCGGGCGCGGCTTTCGCCCAAGACAGCCACTCCTCCACCACGATGACCGACGCAAGGTCCGCCGACGCCGCGCACTGGACGCCGGCCTCGGACACCGACGGGCCCTACTACCGCGACCGGGCCGACGACCGGGACGGCGCCTACGACCGTGACGCGGGCTACTACCGGCGCCACCATGCTTCCCACCCTGGCGCGCACGCCCTGGGCGGCGGCATGGCCGGGGCCGGTCTGGGGGCCGCCATCGGCTGCATCGTGACCATCCCGATCGGCTGCGCGCCGGGCGCGGCGGTCGGCGCGGCCGTGGGCGGCGGCACGGGCGCCATCGCCGGCGCGGCCACCACGCCGCGGCGCTAACCGTCGATCGGCAACCAGCAGGTCAGGGCCCCGAACGGAGACGTTCGGGGCCCTTTCCACGCGGGCCGCCGACCGCCGGGCCCTCGGCGCCGCCGCAAATGCCTTTTGAAGCCGCGAGCGCGCCCATAAGCTCCACCCACCGACCGCGCAGGGTGGAGAGCCGCAGATAGACACCGATACCCTTCAGACGCCCGCGCGCGGGGATGCGGCGGCGCCGACCGGCGCCGGCGAGGTCGGCGCCCCGGCGGAGCGTCCGCTCAGCGACATGCGGCTCTTTGCGCTCGCCGGCGCCAGCGCGGCCGTGGTGGCCAACGGTTACTATGTGCAGCCGCTCATCGGGCGCGTGGCCGCGCAATTCCGGCTCGGCGCGGCCATGAGCGGGATCATTCCGGCGGCCAACCAGGTGGCCCTGGCGCTCGGCATCTTCTTCCTGCTGCCGCTCGGCGACCGGGTGGGCCCTCGGCGGCTGACCCTGATGTTCGTCGTCCCGCAGCTGCTGGCGGTGGCGGGAATGGCGATGGCGAAGAGCTTCGCCCTGTTCGTCGCCTGTTCGACGGTGCTGGGCTTCTTCACCATCACGCCCTATCTCGTCCCGGCCTACGTCTCCAAGCACGTGCCGGTGGCGCGGCTTGGGTATGCGACGGCGGTGATCTCCGCGGGCGTCACCGGCGGCATCCTGTTCGCCCGCGCCGGCGGCGGCCTGATCGGGCGCTACTTCGGATGGCGCGCCGTCTATGAGGCGGGGGCGGGCCTGATGCTGATCGTCTGCTTCCTGATGCCGTTCGTCATGCAGGAGCGGCGGGACCCCGCCCTGGCGCGGCCGAGGCTGAGCTATCTGCTGCTGCTGCGCACCCTGCCCTCGATCGTCCGCGAGCACCCCGGCGTGCTGCTCTCGGCCGCCATCCAGGCGCTCAACTTCGGAATCTTCCTCTCGGTGTGGCTGGGGATCAGCCTTCATCTCACCAGCCCGCAGATGGGCTACGGCGTCGATACGGTGGGCTACCTGGGCGGCTTTTCGCTGCTGAACCTGGCGACCACCCCGCGCCTGGGCGCGCTGGCCGACCGGATCGGCGCCCGGCGGGGCCGCCTGATCGCGGCCTTCGTGCAGTGGATCGGCGTGGCGGCGCTGGGCTTCGCCGGAGGCTCCCTCTGGCTGCTGACGGTCCCGGTCCTGATCATGACCCTGGCGGGTCCGGTCATCGACATCACCGGCCGCATGACGCTGTTCGAGAAGGACCACGAGATCCGCACCCGACTGATGACCATCTACATCACCGTGATGTTCATGGCCGGCGGCGCCGCGAGCTGGGCCGGGACGGCGGCCTATGGCCGGGCCGGCTGGCCCGGAATCGTGGCGCTCGAGCTCGCGCTTTCCACGCTGCTGACCGTGCTCGCCTATGCCAGCCTGCGCCGGTGGCGCAGGCCGGACGCACCCTAGGCCGGTGGATCAGAAGTTCGCCCCATTGTCGCGGCGGGCGCTGCGGCGAACTTCTGATCCGTAAACCACACTAGAAACATATACTTGGCTAGTGTCCTTATCGATTCCGAAGTTCGACCGGAGGCGCCGCTCACGCTAGCGAACTTCGGAATCGGGACACTAGCATCGGCGTCAGGCGGCGCGCGGCGCGGCGGTCGGCTTGGCGATCAGGTAGAGGGCGGCCGACGAGGCGACGATCATCCCCATCTCCAGGAGGGCGAACGGCCGCGCCGTCCCGTCATGCAGGTAGCCGCCCGCCGCCGACACCGTCGCGCCGAGCGCGAAGGAGAAGCCGCCGACGATCGAGGAGATGGCGCCGGTGCGCAGGGGATCGACGTTCATCGCCGCCGCCTGGGTGTTGGGGCCGACGAGGCCGAACGTGCCGAGGGTCAGATAGAGCGGGATGACCACGCCCAGCATGCCGCCCCAGCCGGTGAAGGCGCCCAGCACGACGACGGCGGCGAAGACGACGGAGAGCGGCCGGGCCCAGACCAGGATTCGCTCCGGCGTGAAGCGGCGCAGCAGGTGGGCGTTCACCTGGCTGAGCCCGATGAAGCCGATGGCGTTGGCGCTGAACCACCAGCCGAAGTCCTGGGGCGGGACGCCGTAGACCTCGATCAGCAGGTAGGAGGACATGGCGATCCAGCCGAACATGGCCCCGGAGTTGAAGGCGCCCGAGAGGGCGTAGCCGATCACCCGCCGATCGCCGAGCAGCCGGCGGTAGGACCCCCACAGGTTCTCGCCGCGCGCCTCCTCGCGCGCCTGGGGGTGGTGGCTCTCGCGCATGGCGAGGATCACGGCGATCAGCAACAGCACCGTGTAACCGGTCTGGAACCAGAAGATCGCCCGCCAGCCGGAGACCACCAGGAGGTAGCCGCCGAAGATCGGGGCGACGATGGGGGCCAGGCCCATCACCAGCATCAGCAGCGACAGGACGCGGGCGGCCATCTGGTGGCTGAAGCGGTCGCGGACCGCGGCGCGGGTGATCACCTGGCCGGCGCTGCCGCCGAGCGCCTGCAGGAAGCGGGCGGCCACCAGCCACCAGACATCGGGCGCGCTGGCGCAGAGCGCCGCGCCGGCCAGGAACATGGCGACGCCGAGGATCAGCGGCGGCCGCCGGCCGATGCGGTCCGACAGCGGCCCGAAGATGAACTGGCCGCAGCCGAGACCGGCGAAGAACGCCGCCAGCGTCGCGGCCACCAGGCCGGCCGAGGCGTGCAGGTCGCGGGCGATCGACGGCAGGCTCGGCAGATACATGTCGATCGCCAGCGGGCCCATGGCGGTCAGGGCGCCCAGCAGCACCACCAGACCCCACGGGGTCGGGTCGGTCAGGAGGGTTCGTTGCGGGGCGTGCATGCGAGGCGGTGTAGCGGAAATCGCCGGACTGGGAAGAACCGTGGCCGTGGCCGGGGGCGCCCCGGGCGCCGTCATCCGGGATCCAACCGGCTTGCGCTCAAGGCGCCCTTATGGGCTAGCGTGGGCGGTCCGATTGGGAGCCTCACGATGCCGCGGCCTGCCGGATCCGACGAACTCGCCCGCCTCGACGCTGTGGCCTCGGCCGCGCTGGTCCGCTCCGGCGCGGTCTCGGCCACGGAGCTGGCGGAGGCCGCCATCGAGCGGATCGAGGCCGTGGACGGCGCCCTGAACGCGGTGATCTTCCGCCGCTACGAAGCGGCCCGCGCCGAGGCTGCCAAGGTCGCCGCGGACGCCCCGCTGGCCGGCGTTCCGACGCTGATCAAGGACGTGGACCTCGCCGGCGATCCGTTCTTCAACGGCGCGCGGGCGTACGCAGCGCTGGACTGGCGGCTGAAGGAGACGGACCGGTTCGCCCAGCGGATGCAGGCGGCCGGCCTGATCATCCTCGGACGCACCAACATCCCCGAATTCACCAGCGCCCCGGTGACGGAATCCGAGCTGCACGGACCCTGCCGCAACCCGTGGGACCCGGCGCGCAGCCCCGGCGGATCGAGCGGCGGGGCGGGCGCCGCGGTGGCCTCGCTGATGGTCCCCGTGGCCCAGTCCAGCGACGGGGGCGGCTCCTCGCGCATCCCGGCCTCGGCGGTGGGCGCCTTCACGATCAAGCCCAGCCGCGGAGGCATGCCGCTGGCCGGCTCCGGATCGGCGTGGCTGGACATCACCAGCTCCAAGAGCTTCATCACCCGTTCGGTGCGCGACACCGCCCTGCTGTACGACCTGATCTCCGGCCCCGACCCGCTGGAGACGGTGACCGCCCCGGCCCCCGAGCGGCCGTTCGCGCTGGAGGTGGGCGCCCCGCCCGGCGCGCTCCGGATCGGCGTCGCGCGCCGCGGCCCGGAGGGGCTCGGGCCCCTGGACCCGGCCGCCCTGGAGGCGGTCGACGCGGCCGCCGCCCTGCTCGGCGAGCTCGGCCACCACGTGGAGGAGACCGCGCCCGAGACCTTCCTCTCCGGAGAGAGCCGCGAGATCATCCGGGGCTACTGGCCCATGAAGGTCGCCATGCGGGCGGTGGCCGCCGAGCGCGCCCTGGGCCGCCCGCTGGCCGAGGGCGACCTGGAGCCCCTCACGCTGGCCATGCTGCGCTATGCGCGCAAGCGCTCGATGGCCGACGTGGGCGCGATGCTGATGCAGATCCGCACCTTCACGACCCGCTCGCTGGCCTGGTGGGACGCGGGCCACGACCTGTTGCTGACGCCCGCCACCGGGTCGGCCGCGCCGCTGCTGGGCGCGCTCGCCGGCCGCGACGAGGCCTCGCAGGCCGCCAGCTACCGGTGGGGGGGCCTCGCCCCTTACGCCAACATCACCGGCCAGCCGGCCGCCTCGGTTCCGCTCCACTGGACCGTGGAGGGCCTGCCGGTGGGCGTGCAGCTCATCGCCCACATCTGGCGCGAGGATCTGCTGCTGCGCGTCTCGGCTCAACTGGAAGAAGCGCGGCCCTGGCGCCAGCGGGTTCCGCCGATCCGTGGGGGCGCGGGGCCCCGGGCGATCTTTTGATCTAGCTCAAAGCGAGCCGGCGCCTCGCGGCTAACGTCGCTGTGCGCCGCCTTGACGTTCCCCTGCCTCGGCCGGGGTCGGGGGCGGCCGGCCAGTCCGGAAAAGAAGACGAGGAAACGCCAACATGGGCAAGATCGAACGGGCCGACGCCCTCATCGGGCAGGTTCCCTTCGCCATCACCGATCCGGAGCGGATTCCGGCCAAGCGGTACTACGACGAGGAATTCTACAAGCTGGAGTGCGAGCGGCTGTGGCCGCGGGTCTGGCAGATGGCCTGCCGGCTGGAGGAGATCCCCAACGTCGGCGACTTCGTCGAGTACAAGATCCTCGACAAGTCGGTGCTGGTCGTGCGGACCGAGGGCGGGATCAAGGCCTTCCACAACGTCTGCCGCCACCGCGGCATGCGGCTCGCCCACGGCCACGGCAACTGCGAGGCGGCCGGGCTCGTGTGCCCATTCCACGGCTGGCGCTGGAACATGAACGGCGAGAACACCTACGTGCTGGAGCCGGGCCTGTTCAGCAAGGAGGTGCTGGCCAAGGCCGAGATCGACCTCAAGCCCTGCCGGGTGGAGACCTGGGGCGGTTGCGCCTTCATCAACTTCGACCACGACGCCGCGCCGCTGCGCCAGTGCATCGAGCCCTTCGCCACCATGCACGACCGCCGTCACGTGGAGAAGATGCGGGTGGAGTGGTGGCTGGCCGCCTCGCTGCCCTGCAATTGGAAGCTGGCGATGGAGGCCTTCCACGAGGGCTACCACGTGATGCGCACCCATCCGCAGCTGCTGCCGGCCCAGGTGCGGGGGGCCAAGGCCCGCTACTTCCAGATGCCCGGCAGCGGCTCGACCGGCTACAGCCAGAGCCTCACCTACAAGACCCGCCAGCAGGTGGTCGAGGGGTCGATCAAGTACATGAAGCGGCTGAACGAGGGCATGGCCGGGATGATCCACGCCCGGGACGTGGCGGTGGCCGAGGACCTGCGGGACATGGAGCTTCCCGAGGACGTGGAGGCGGCCAAGCTGGCGTGGAACCTGCGCCTCTGCGAGGAGATCACCCGGCGCAGCCGCGCCGCGGGCCTCGACGCGCCCGACTTCACCCAAGTGGACGCCGAGATGATGACCTCGGGGGTGAACTTCTGCTTCCCCAACTACTTCCTGCTGCCGATCTACGGGAACGCCTCGTCGTACCGGATCCGCCCGACCGGGCCGGAGACCTGCCTCTTCGAGCTGTGGTCGCTGACCCTGATGCCCGAGGACGAGAAGCGCGATCCGCCCCGCGCGCCCACGCCCATGCGCCACGACGACCCCAGCTGGCCGCCGATTCCGAAGCAGGACTACAGCAATTTGCCGGACCAGCAGCTCGGCCTGCACGCGGGCGAGTTCGACTACATGATCCTCTCGCGCGACGTGGAGGGCCTCATCAGCAACTACCAGCGCCTCATCGACGGCTTCCTGGCCGGCGTCGAGCAGAAGAAGCTGGTGGCCGCCATGTCGAAGGTGAACGGCGGCATCGACGAGCCCATCAAGGACCTGGGTTTCTAGAAGGGTTGAGTTGGGGCTGAACCGCTCCGCTCATCGTCACCCCGGACGGCCTGCAAGGCCGATCCGGGGCCGGACCCTCCGGTCCTCAGACGAACTTCAGCTTGGCGTCGGCCCGTCCGGCTCCTTCGCGCGGGAGCAAGGCGATCTTTTCGCCACCGACGGCTAGCCGCTTTTTTTGCGATGGCGGAGCGCCTTTAGGGCGGCTGCTCGGTTTTTTCCACCTCGACTTTGGTGCGCCTTGTCGGCCGGCGTGGCGTTGTCCTCGATCTCGCCCGTAGCGATCTTGCCGACCATGACGGCGGCGCCGATCACATCACCGGGGCGCTTCTCGCCCCTAGGACCCTTGGGCACCGGTTCGATTCCTACGGCGATAGGCGGCAATGAGCGCGAGCACCACGACCGCACCAGCAATGCCGGCGTCAATCCATTCATGCTTCACAGCGCTGAAAACGCCACCGACCGCAAAGAGCGCGGCCAGGGCTAAGGTGAGCTGCGTCCGGTTCATCACCCCGAAGATAGGCCGGCCGCCGAGTCCGCGCCATGCTTGTCAACGGCGGCGGATTTCAAACTGAGACACTACCCGCCCGGGCCGGGAGATGACGGAAAATGGGGCGGCGGCGTTCCGCGTCAGGGCTCGGCGTCGCGGCGGCGGACGATCACCGACTGGCTGGCGGTGGCCATCAGCCGGCGGTCCTCGGAGAAGAGCCGCATTGCGCCGTGGCCGAAGCCTGCGTTCACCGCGTGGATGGAGATGTCGCACAGCACCCACTCGGTTGGCGCCAGGCGCACGATGCGGATGGTGTTGTCGAGGCTGCTGCCGCCGGCGTTGAAGCCCAGGGCGTTGCCCACGCCCGAAGGCACGTGGTCGGCGAAGATCGCCAGCATGGGTGCGTCCACCTCGCCGCCGGCCTTGGAGCGCATCCACATGATCAGCCGTCCGTCCTCGCTGCGCGGCGCGCCCCGCATGTCGAAGCCGATGGCGCCCTTGGCCATCCGCGTCTCGATCTGGCCGTGCAGGCCGCCGGCGTCGCCGCCCCAGTGCTCGTGCTCGGGGCAGTCCAGCGGCGGCGGCACGTCCGGCGCCTCCACCCAGACGCCCGTGATGTCGCTGTCGCGCGCGCCGAGGGCGGCGTTGACGGTGAGGATCTCCTTGTCGTCCACGTGGGCGATGACGCGGGCCTGGCTGGTCCCCTTGCCGACCACCGGAACCCAGACGTCGAAGTCCACCACCTGGGGTGGCCGGGCGTGAGAGAGGTACTGGGCCGTGGCCCACACCACCGGGCGTCCGCACGTGCCCTCCATGGCCTGGATCGCCGCCCCGAGGCCCACCCCGCCGAACATGAACCCGGCGCCCGCCGGCCCGACGCACAGCGCGTTGTCCAGGGGCAGGTACCAGCGATGCGGGTTGTGGGTGGAGCGTAGCTCGAAGAAGGGCCTGGCCATGGCGAAGACATAGCAGCCCCGCGCGGGCTCGCCGACAGCTTCAGCGATCGCCCGATCGATGAGCTATGCTCCCTCCAGGTCGCCTGCGCACCTCCAGGAGCGATCGATGGACGCCTGGACCCTTGGCATGACCTGGCTCGACTACGCCGCCGTGGCCGTGTTCGCCGCCTCGGGCGCGCTGGCGGCCGCCCGACGCAACCATGACGTGGTGACCTTCGGATTCTTCGCCGCCGTGACCGGGGTCGGGGGCGGCGCCCTGCGCGACCTCCTCATCGGGGCGCCCGTGTTCTGGGTGAAGCAACCCGCCTATGTCCTGGTGTGCCTGGCGGCGGCCCTCATGGTGTGGCTGTTCGGCTCCGGCCGCTGGCGCGAGACGATCCTCGTCTGGCTCGATGCGCTCGGGATGGCGGCCTATTCGGTGGTGGGCGCGGCGAAGGCGGAGGCCCTGGGAATCCCCGCGCTGGCGGCGCTGGTCATGGGCGTCCTGACGGCCACCTTCGGCGGCGTCGTGCGCGACGTGCTGGCGGGAGAGCCGTCCGTCCTCCTGCGGCGCGAGGTCTATGTCTCGGCGGCGGTGCTGGGGGCCGGGGCCTATGTCGTCCTGAGGGCGGCCGGCCTCGGCGCCTCGCCCGCGGGCCTGATCGCCATGGCGGCGGCCTTCTCGCTGCGCGGCGGCGCGATCATCTGGCGATGGACGCTGCCGGGCTTCCCCGACCACCGCAGGCGGGTCGAGCGCTAGCGCCCGGCGCTGCTTGACTATTCTAGAATTCTCGAAATATTGAATCGATCACGCCTGGGAGGCTGACGTGAAACCGCAATACGCCGTCGGCGCCTTGTCGGCGCTCGCCCATCCCGGCCGTCTCGAAATCTTCCGGCTGCTCGTCCGGGCCGGCCCCGAAGGCGTGGCCGCCGGGGAGATCGCCCGCGCCACGGGCAGTCTCGCCAACACCCTGTCCGCCAACCTCAGCGTGCTGGCGGGGGCCGGGCTGATCGGGTCGCGCCGCGAGGGGCGGTCCATCATCTACTCGGCCGCCTACGAGCGGATGCGGGAGCTGCTGGCGTTCCTCATGGAGGACTGCTGCGGCGGCAACGCCGAGATCTGCGCGCCGCTGGCGGCCATCGCCGAACGCGCCGCGTGCTGCGCCTCGAGCACGATGCGATCAAGCGGAACCGCCTGATCGCTGAATCGTGGTCTGAATTCAAGAATCTGGAGCGCGTTCTAATCGCAAGAGCGATTCCACTTTTGCGGAACGCGCCCTAGGAGGGCGATGTGTCCGACCAGCCCCTGAATGTGCTGTTCCTCTGCACCGGCAACTCGGCCCGCTCCATCATCGCCGAGGCGATCATGAACCGCGAAGGACGGAGGCGGTTCCACGCCTACTCGGCGGGCTCGCATCCCAGGGGCGAGGTCAACCCGGCCACCATCGGGCTGCTCCGAGCGCTGCGCTACGACACCGACGCGTTCCGCTCGAAGTCGTGGGACGAGTTCGAACGGCCTGGAGCGCCGAAGCTCGATTTCGTCTTCACGGTCTGCGACGATGCGGCGGCCGAGGCCTGCCCGGTCTGGCCCGGCCAGCCGACGACCGCCCACTGGGGCATGCCCGATCCAGCGGCCGTGCAGGGATCGCCGACCGAGATCGCCCTCGCCTTCGCGGACACCTACCGGATGATGAGCCACCGGATCTCGCTCTTCATGAACCTGCCGCTGGCGTCGCTCGACAGGCTCTCGCTCAAGCGGCGGCTCGACGAGATCGGCCGATCGCGCGAAGCGGCGGCCGAGGCATGAGGGACGTCGCGCCGGCCGACGCCAGCCTGGAGCCGCCGCTGGAGGCGTTCGGGACCGCCCATCGCCTCGCGGCCGAAGCGCTGGGCACGGCCCTGTTGCTCGCCATCGTCATCGGCTCAGGGATCATGGGCGATCGCCTGGCGGGCGGGAACGTCGCCATCGCCCTGCTGGGCAACACGCTCGCGACCGGCGCGGGCCTGGTCGTGCTGATCACGGTGTTCGGGCCGATCTCCGGGGCGCACTTCAACCCGGCCGTGACGCTGGCGTTCGCCATCCGGCGCGAGATCGGATGGCCGCTCGCCCTGGCCTATGTGGTGGCGCAGCTCGTCGCGGCGGTCGCCGGCGTCTGGCTGGCGCACGCCATGTTCGCCGAGCCCATCCTTCAGGTGTCCGCCAAGCTCCGCGCGGGGCCGTCGCAGGGCCTGGCCGAGTTCGTGGCGACGTTCGGCCTGGTCGGTTCGATCTTGGGCTCCCTGCGCTTCCGGGCCGACGCGACGGCCTGGATCGTCGGCCTCTACATCACCTCGGCCTACTGGTTCACGGCATCCACCTCGTTCGCCAACCCGGCCGTGACCCTCGCCCGCAGCCTCTCCGACACCTTCGCCGGGATCGCACCGCCGTCCGTCCCCCTCTTCGTGGCCGCCCAGCTCGTCGCCGCCGCGGCGGCGACGCTCGTCTTCGGGTGGTTGCTCGAGCAACGGCGGCCCGGACGGCGCGAGGCCGCTTAGGCGCCCAGGATGTTGATGGCGCGCGCGGCCACGAGGGCGAGCGTCATCAGCGAGATCAGGGCCTCGGTCATCATCGCCATCTTGGCCCGGGTGGTGAACGGGGCGACCTCGGTGGTGCTGAACGCCGTCGCCGTGGAGAAGGACAGGAAGAGGTAGTCCGGATAGGTGGGCCGCCAGCCCGGCCGCACCTCGCCCGGCGGCGCGCAATCCTGCGGGAAGCTCCAGTCCCGCAGGGTGTCGATGGCGGCGCTGCGCGCGCCGGGTCCCCCGCGGTCCATCTGCCAGTAGAGCAGCGAGAACATCAGCACGTTCACGCACCAGAGCGCCACGCTGGACGACAGCAGCGTCAGGCCCGAGACCGCGGTCGAGCGCCCGATGATGTCCCTCAGGAGCTCCGAGAGGCACGTGACGTTGGCCAGGCCGGCGAAAGCGACGAAGGCGAGCACGATCGCCGTCTCCACCCTCAGCCAGAGCGCCTTCGCGGTCGCCAGAGCCGCGACGCCCATGGGCGCCAGGACGACCGCGGCCGACGCCCAGAGGGCCCAGGATGGAAGCAGGCGGATGCGCTCAGGCAACACCACGAGCAGGAGGTAGACGCCGACGATGGCGAGCGCCACGGGCCAGCGGGGCTCGCGAGGGGCCTGGCCGGTCTCCCTCACCTCACCTCTCCCATGGGGAGAGGGAGGGGCCCGCCCCGCCGAGCAGGGTCGGAGGGTGAGGGGCTGCGCCGCCGCATGCCTCATCCCTCCTTCCTGTAGCTGTCGACCGCCGCCTCGAGCGTCGGAAAAAAGCTCGTCTCGCCGATCTGGGCGAAGAGGCCGAATTTCCGCAGCTTGTCCTTCACCGGGTCCTTCAGCTCGGCGAAGCAGAGGGTGGTCCCCCGGGCGCGCAGGGCTTCCCACAGCTCGAAGATGGCGTCGGAGGCGGTGACGTCGACGCTGGTGACCGGCTCGGCGGCGACCACGAACCGGCGCACCGGCGCCGCCGCCCTGCCCGCCTCCTCGAGCACCCGCGCCTTGAAGAGCTCGGCGTTGGCGAAGAACAGCGGCGCGTCCCAGCGGAAGAGGACGAGGCCGGGGAGCTGGCGCGCCCCGGGATAGCGGGTGATGTCGTGGTAGCCCTCGACGCCCTCGGGCTTTCCCAGCACCGCGTCGTGCGGGCGCCAGCCGTCCCAGAGGAACTCGATCACCGCGATGGCGATGGCGAGGCCAATGCCGGGGATGACGCCCAGCACCGCCACGCCCAGCAGGCAGACGATCGAGAGCCAGAACTCCCAGCGCTGGATGCGGAACAGGCGCACGAGATCGGCCACCTCGAAGAGGCCGATGGCGCCGGCGATGGCCACGGCCGCGAGGGCCGCGAAGGGCAGGTGCTGCAGGAGGGCGGGCGCGCCCAGCAGGATGAGGGCCACGGCCAGAGCGCCGACCACGCCGGTGAGCTGGGTGCGCGCGCCCGCCGCCTCGGCCACCGGCGTGCGCGACGAGCTGCTGCTGACCGGAAAGCCCTGGAAGAGGCCGGCCGCCAGGTTGGCGGCGCCCAGGCCCACCATCTCCTGGTTCGGGTCCACCTTGTCGCCGCTGCGGGCGGCGAAGGTTCGTGAGAGCACGCTGGTGTCGGCGAAGGAGACGAGCGCCGTGGCGCAGCCCCCGATCAGGATCGCCGTCACCTCCCCCTCCCCGATCCGCGGCAGGCTGAACGCCGGCAGCCCCTGGGGCAGGTGGCCGAGCACCGCGACGCCCGACCGCGTGGAGAGCTGGAAGACGCCGACGACGACCGTCGCCCCGACCACGGCGATGGCCGCCCCCGGGATCCGCCTGTTGCCCTTCAGCGCCAGGGTCACCGCCAGCGCCCCTGCCCCCAACGCGAAGGTGACCCAGTTGGCCTTTCCGCCCAGCACCCCGGCGGCGATGGCCAGGGCGTCCCGGAGCGGCCCCCGGCTCTCGATGGAGAAGCCGAGCAGCTTGGGCAGCTGGCTCAGCACCACCGTGAGGGCGATGCCGTTCATGTAGCCGTAGCGGATGGGCTTGGAGAGCAGCTCGGTGACGAAGCCCAGCCGCAGGACGCCCGCCAGCACCAGCACCGCCCCCGACACCAGCGCCATGCCCCCGGCCACCGCCACCGCGTGGCCCGCGTCCGCCCCCGCGAGCGGGATCACCACCCCGAGGATCAGCGGGGCGAGCGACGAATCCGGCCCTAGCACCAGGATGCGGCTCGGGCCGAACAGCGCATAGGCCAGCAGCGGGGCGATGGTGGCGTAGAGGCCGTAGATGGCCGGCAGGCCCGAGGCCACGGCATAGGCGACGCCCACCGGTGTCAGCACCGTCGTCAGCACCAGCCCGGCCACGATATCGGGAACCGGCCACCCGGGCCGGTACGCCCGCGCCACGGCCAGCCCCGGCAGCCACCGCCTCCATCCGCCGTGCGCAGCCGCGTCGTTCACCGGCTCCCTCATCCAGACCTGGCGCCGGGCTCGCCCGGCCGCCGCATCGTCGTCGCGCGCCGCAGGCTCCGACTCGACACCGGCGTTATAAGCTAGGCGGCGCCCGGCTCGAATCCGTCCGATCACCCATGATCTCGCCGGGCGTTCAGCCCTGCGGCGCCGAGGCGCCTTCGGTGGGCATGGACGGGTGCGGGGTGGTCGTCGAGCCGGGCGTGGTTGCGCCGGGCGACGAGGTCGGCGGCGACGACGACCCTCCGCCGCGCCTTGCCTTCCCCCCGGGCGTCGAGGTGGTCGGGGCGGTCCACGAAGATGTCGGGGCGGTGGCCGGGCTGCCTGCGCCCATCGGGGGCGCACCGCGGCCCATATACGGGCCGGGAGGGTTCGGGATCATGTCGCCCGGCGCCGGATACGGCTGGGGCGGGAAGCCGGCCCCGCCCGGGCCGGGCGCTTCGCCCCCGCCCGGCGCATGAAGAGACCGTTCCACGCGCCGCCTCATCTCCTCCCGCTCCTCTTGCGATGGCGCAGGGGTCGTGAAACCGGCCGGTTGCTCCTCGCCGTCGGTTCGGGCGCGGCCCCGCGGCTCCAGAGGCTCGCCGTCTTCGCCCAAGGCGCCGTAGGTGAGCTCGATGGCCGAGAAATTCAGCGTGATGCTGGTGGGGGCCACATCGGGGGCGGCGGGCGTCGCCGGCGCCACGGCCGAGACGATGAGGTCGTTGAGCTTGAACTCCAGGACGTCGGACCCGCGCTCCAGTCTGAGGACCCCCGGCCCGATGGGCTGACCCGGTATGTGCCGGCCGGTGCAACAGAGTTCCAGCAGGCGATGGGAGTCCTTGTCGATCGCGTGATTCAGCGTCACCTCGCTGAGGCTGACGCGACGGGCGTCGCGGCGTGGCAGGCCCTGGCCGCGCGCCGTTCCGGCCGAGCCGGCCGAGCCGGGCCGCGGGTCCCAGCGCCAGGCGAGGGCCGTCAACACGTCTTCGCCGCCGATGACGAGCACCGCCTTGGCGTCCGCTCGCGGCGCGCATCGGTCGAACAAAGCCTCGTTGGCCTCATCGATGGCGTCGGCGAGCCTGGCGGGGAGCGCGCCCTTCGGGTCTTTCGGCGCGTTCTCCAATTCGGCGCCGATCCGGTCGAGGTCTTCCCTGATATCGCCGCACTCCCACGTCGCGCTCGGCGTCCCCGAGGTGGATTGCGGGGTCGCCTCGTCCGAAGCGTCCGCGGCGAGCGCAGCGGTGGTGGGCCCGAACGAGGGCGCCCCGCCTGCGCCGCTGCTTGCGCCGCTCGAGCCGGAGCCTGCGCCACCCGGCGTGGCGGGGGTCTTCCGATCGGGCGGAAGGGGCGGGGGTTGGGGGCCCTCAGGTCCGGAACCGGAGCCGGGGTCCGATCCGGATGATCCCGAGCCTGAGCCGGAGCCGGCTCCCGAGCCGGCGCCGGATCCGCTCTCCGGCGTCTTTGGCCCGGCGCCCTCGTCGCGCGGACCGGGAGTGCTGGCTCCGGGCGGCGGGCAAGGCTTGGCGGTGAGCTTCTCCAGCTCGTCGAGGAACGCCTCAGCGGCCCTCGCGTCCTTGGCGAGGGCCGCCCAGAACAATTCGTCCGCCTCGGCGAGACGGCTCTGCGCGGCGGCGAGCTTGGCTTGCGCCTCATCGAGCTTGGCCTGGAGCGCCGCGACCTCCGCCTTCGATTCCCCGAAGCTCTTCGCCCCGTTGAGCTTGCTCGTGGCCCAACGAACCGCGCTTTCCGCGTCCGCCAAGGCTTGCGCGGGCGCATCGGTGGCGGCGCTGGCCGCGAGCGCCTGCTGGTAGGCCTCGCTCCACTCGCGCAGCAGATCCGAAAGCCTCAGGTCGTCGGCGATCGAGGCGCAGGGCGGCTTGGCGAATTCCGTCGGCGGAGCCAGAGGCGCCGGCAGCCTGCCCGGCGGGGGCTGGGGCGCGGGGGGCGGGGGCTGAGCCCCACCGCCGCCGGGGCCGCCTGCGCCCGCTCCCGCGCCACTTTGGCCGCTCGGCTTGGGCTTCGGCGCCGCCCCTGCCCCACCCGGTGGCTGGGCGCCTGCGGCGGGCGGCGGACACGGCTTGGCCCGCTGCGCCTCGAGCTCCTTCTGAAACGCCTTCGCCGCCGCGACGTCCGCATCGGCGGCGTTCCAGAACCGGTACCCCGACCGATCCAGCTCCTTCAAGGCGTTGCTGTAGGCGTCGCCGGGGGGCTTGGCCTCGCCCTTGTTCTCCGCCCGCTCCGCCAGGGCCAGCTGTTTGCGCCATTCGACCATGGCGGCTTCATGCGCAGCCAGCGCCGCCTGCGCCCGCGCGTAGGCCTCGTGCCAGGCGAGCATCAGCTTCTGCAGCTTCAAGAGCTCGGCCGGCGAGGCGCAGGGCGGCGGCGCAAATCCCTTCGGCGCCGGCACGTCCTTCAGGCTCGGCGAACCGCGGTTCGACTGCGCGTCCGCGCTCGCCACGAGGCCGCCGCCGGCGATGGCGAGCGCCACGGCTAGCAACGCCAAGCAACGCAGCAACCGGCTCATGTCGCCCCCTGCGGACCGAGCACGCGCGACATTAGTCGAGCCGCCAGGACCCGCAGTCAAGCTCCGGGTCCCGCCCGGCGCCGACCGCGCTGGACTGGGACGGCGTTCCTGGTGCGCCGGGCCGGGGTTTGCTACGCAGTCGCGGGGCTTCGGGAGGGACAGGGCGATGCAGACGCTGGTGAGCGCGCCGAGCCGGCGGGTGCGCAGCTTCGTCATCGACAGCGGGCGCTGGGACGGCTTCGCCGCGCGGGACGGGGACGTGATCGTCGCCACCTACCCCAAATGCGGCACGACCTGGACCCAGCGGATCGTCGCCCTGCTGATCCACCAGTCCCCGGCCCCGCGCGACATCATGGGCGAGGCGCCGTGGCTCGACGCCACCCTTTTCGGCCCCGTGGGGCCGATGCTGGCGGCCCTGGAGGCGCAGACGCATCGGCGGTCGGTGAAGACGCATCTTCCGCTCGACGCCTTCCCGGTCACCGAGGGCGCGAAGGTGATCCACACGGTGCGCGACGGCCGCGACGCCTTCATCTCGATGCACAATCACCGGCTGGGGATGCGGCCCGAGTTCACCAGGCAGGCCGCCATGAGCGCGCCGCCCGAGCTTCTGGCCAAGGGGCCGCCCCCGCCGACGCCCGCCGATCCGCGCGCCTACTACCTGCAATGGATGGAGGAGGCCGAACGGCGCCCGCAGGACGGCGGCGATCTGCCGTTCTGCGAGTTCGAGCTCACCTATTGGGAGCGCCGCCGGGAACCGTGGCTGCTGTTCGTCCACTACAACGACCTCAAGGCCGACCTCGCCGGGCAGATGCGGCGCATCTCCGATTTCCTCGAGATCGACACGCCGGCGAGCCTGATGCCGGCCCTGGCGGCGGCGGCGACCTTCGAAGCCATGAAGCGCGACGGCGAGGCGCTGCTCCCCAAGATCGGCGAGGCGTTCGACCGGGGACCCGACAGGTTCCTGAACAAGGGCGTGAACGGCCGCTGGCGCGACTTTCTCACCGAGGCCGATCTGGCGCGCTACGACGCCCTCGTCCAACGCAAGCTCCCGCCGGCCATGGCCCGCTGGGTGGAGGCCGGAACCGCGGTGGCCGGCGATCCCAGAACCATCGGCGACTGAGAGCGGGGAAGAGGTTCGCCCCCCGCTAATCCCGCGTGGCCGCTTCTTGGCCGAGGCCCGGCCGCGGGGTCCGACGCTGAGCTGACAACACTTCCACCTCCGTCATCCGGGGGCCAAGCCTGACCGGGGGGCTCGCGTCGAGGGCGGGGGCGCCACCATCATCACCACCATCATCACCACCACCATTGGGGCTGGTGAAGCTCTAGCTCCGAACGGCGTTGCAACCCCGGCCTGGTCTTCGGCCAGGTCGGGGACCCCCGGGTTGGCGAGAGCCACGGCCGGGAGCAGCGGCGCGTCTGCGCAGCACCGCAGGTCTTCCACGGCGATCCGGCGCGGAACTCCCCTCGCCCGGCCGTTGTTTCACCGAGTCGATCGCTGCGTATGAGGTCGCAAGATGAGCAAGATGCCGATCCTACTGACGGGGCTGGCCGCCCTGGCGCTCGCGACAGCTCCGGCCCTCGCGAAGGAGAACCGCGCCGAGGAAGCGCACGAGAAACCGATTGCGCTGTCCCAGGTGCCCAAGGCCGCGGTGGATGCGGCGCAAAGGGCCCTCGGCGGCAATATCACCAAAGCCGAGATCATCAGCGGCAAGAGCCGGGTCTACGAGCTCTCGAGCACCGACGCATCGGGCAAGGGCAAGGCCGTG
>Ga0213876_10000171_pt1 | contig 67991 bp, 67 predicted proteins | sample BarmaccomBMRX_R9_FD_160113 | JGI IMG/M metagenome (GOLD analysis project Ga0213876, IMG submission 160113) | Root-associated microbial communities from Barbacenia macrantha in rupestrian grasslands, the National Park of Serra do Cipo, Brazil - RX_R9 | ecosystem: Host-associated > Plants > Roots...
CCGAACTCCGAACTCCGAACTCCGAACTCCGAACTCCGAACTCCGAACTCCGAACTCCGAACTCTTTCCCCCTCTTCCCGCCGTGTTCGCCGTGTTCCGCCGTGGCGCCGTGTGATCCGTTTCTTCGCCGTGGCCGTGGTGTGCCAGAACTCTGCGCTCGACTCGGCGGGGCCGATTCGGGTAATGCAACTATGTAAATGAGAATTTTCATAGCAATTGTGGCGCTGGCTTCGTTCACGTTCGGCTCGGCTTATGGCAATGCAGTCAGTTACGACATCACTGGAGTGATCGACGGTACCCCGGGCTGGCCGAGTTTCGTGGGGTCGAACCCGGCCCCCTTCCGCCTCGATTTCACCCTCGATACCGCCCACCTGACCCTCGACGTCGGCGGCCGGTACCTTTCGATTACGCCAACCGGTCTCTCCTATCAGGTCGGGGGCGTCAAAGAGCCCGTCACCTCGAGCGATGTGGCCCTGCAGATCGCCAGCGCGTACCCCCAACTCGGCTTCGACCTGCAGCACGGGAACGACCTCCTGGCATTCCAATTCAGCGTGAATGCCAGCACCAGCCTGAACCCCCTCTACACGCAATTGCAGAGCGGCCCCGTGCTGAATACCGGTACCTTTTCCAATCTTACGCTCAGCCGGGCTGACATCCTGCCGAGCGGTACGGTGAACGACATTGGGCTCAACATTTCCGATGCACGCATTCTGGTGACCCCGGTACCGGAAACCTCCACGTTCCTGCTTGCCCTCGTTGCCCTGGCCGGGATTGCCGGTTGTCCGGCGGCCAGGAAACTCGCCCGCCGTCGCCGGCGAATCTCCGCCTGACCGGACTGCACGCCGTACGCCACGCTCAGGGAGTCGCCCCCAGGACCATTCGCTTGCAGCCCGGTTGATTGTGGTGTCAACGTGGGGGGTAACCGTCCGGGGACGGCCGTTCTGAGCATGGAAGTACAATTAGATCCGGTAGGAGGCATCGCAGGAGACATGTTCATCGCGGCCCTGTTGCATGCTTTTCCGGAGCATCAGGATGGTCTGTTTGCGGCTGTCGATGCAATGCGCCTGCCTGGGCTGCGCGCCTGCCGCGTGGAAGCGCACCGGAACCATGGTTTGCATGGGTTGCGTTTTTTAGTCGAGGTGGACGGCGCCCAGGCGGGTGATGGTGACGCCGAGGACCATCATACGGGCGAACACCAGCATGCGTCTGTGCCGTGGCCGGCTCCGGACGCGGCGCCCGTCCGGCACGGGCACGGGCACGTTACCTGGCGGGAAATCAAGGGATTGATCGGCGACGCCCTTTTGCCGGCCGGCGTCAAATCCCATGCTCTCGGGATCTTCGGCCTTTTGGCCCAGGCGGAAGCGCAGGTCCACGGGATCGCCGAGGAACACGTGGCCTTTCATGAAGTCGGCGCGACCGATTCGATCGTCGACATTGTCGGAGCCGCCCAATTGATTGCGGTATTAGACGCAGGCCAGTGGTCGATCGGCTCTCTCCCATTGGGTACCGGGCGCATCCGGACCGCCCATGGATTGCTTCCGGTGCCGGCCCCGGCAACGGCTTGGTTGCTGGAGGGCTTTCCGGTGCACCAGGATGGGATCGATGGCGAACGCGTCACCCCGACCGGCGCAGCCATTGTCCGTTACCTGGGTTGCCGACCGCTTGGCCGGCGGATTTCGCAGGCGCTTTTGCGCTCCGGCACCGGCCTGGGCACCAAATCGCTGGCCGGTATCAGCAACTGCCTGCGCGTACTGGCCTTTTCGGAAGCTCCGGCGCGGCGGGAGGAAGACGACCGCGCCGCTTCGCAGATGGACACGGCGGCGGCAGCGGAGGACTGGCGGCCCGGCCACCCGGCCGAAGGCACGGTGGCCGATGGATTTCCCGCGCCGGACTTCTGCCGGCGCGAGCTTGCCGTGGTGGAATTTGAAGTGGACGACCAGACGCCGGAGGACCTTGCCGCCGCTTTGGACCGGTTACGCTCGCACCCTGCGATTCTCGATGTCGTGCAGCAGACCGCGATCGGAAAACGGGGCCGGTCGGCCGCCCATCTCCGGCTTCTCACCGCTCCGGATGACGTCGAGGAAGTGGCTCGGCGGTGCTTTGAAGAGACTACCACCATCGGGTTGCGTTACCATTTTGTGCACGGTTTCACCCTGGCACGCACCATTGAGCCGGTCGCGGTGACGGGCCGGCCGGTCAGGGTGAAGGTCGTGTCACGCCCGGGCGCCGGTTTTTCGGGAAAGGCCGAGATCGAAGATCTGGCCCGCATCGAGGGCGGGCACTTTCGCCGAATCGAAGCTGGCCAACTGGCAACGGAGCAGGCTTTCCGGCAGCTGCGGGACCGTCAACCGTGGTTTAAAGCCGAGCATGAAAACCAAAAGGTTCCACCCACCGAACTTCCCGGCCATGACGAAAGCGCCTGAGCTTTACGCGCCTGACCCTGTTGACCTGGACGGCATTGAGGGCCGGCTGAACGATATCCTGCGCAACGTGCAGCCCGTCGCCATCGCAGTCAGCGGAGGGGTTGACAGCCTTACCCTGGCGACGCTGGCCCACCGGGTGCTGCCCGACGGCGCTTCCGCGATGTTTCACGCGGTTTCCCCGGCCGTCCCTGAAGAAGCGAGTGCGAGGGTGCGCGCCCTTGCGCAACGGGAAGGCTGGTCTCTGACCGTTTTCGATGCGGGCGAGTTTGGAAATGAGAATTACCGCAGCAACCCGGTTAACCGTTGCTTCCACTGCAAGCACAGCCTTTATGAAGCGATTCACCGGTTGACGGACGCGACAATCCTTTCGGGAGCCAATCAGGATGACCTGGGCGAGTATCGTCCCGGCCTGGAAGCGGCACGACTCTTCAGGGTGCGGCACCCGTACGTCGAAGCAGGCCTGGCCAAGGCGGACGTCCGGGCGCTGGCTGCACGCCTCGGGCTCGGGAACATCGCCGACCTGCCCGCCGCGCCTTGCCTGGCAAGCCGGGTCGAATCGGGTATCCGCATCGAGGCGGATACGCTGCGCTTGATTCACCGGGTCGAACAAGCTATCGCCGCCAGCTTAAAGCCCCAGGTCGTCCGGTGCCGGGTCCGGCGCGGTGCAATCGTCATCGAGCTGGATCCGCAAACCCTTGGGCAGCTTTCCATCGACGATCAAGATCGGCTTACCTGCCACCTCCGGTCCTTACCGGACGCCGGAGTTGCGATCCCGCCCGGCACCGCCGTCCGGTATGAACGTTACCGGGTCGGCAGCGCTTTTCTGCACACCTGACGATGCGCGAGGACGAGCAGATCAAACTCGATTTCGACCGCGCCGAACGCCTCGGTTTCAGCGAGGCCGTTTACGCCGAATCCAAGAGCGTTCCCCAGCTGGCGCGGATCCTTGAACAAGCGGCTGTAGCCGGGCAGTCGATCTTGCTGACCCGCTTGGCGCAACGCCAGTACGACGGGTTGCCGCCGGATTTGAAGCGGCAGCTCGACTACGATCCGGTCTCGCGCACGGCGTTTTTTGGCCTGATAAAAGCGCCTCCGGCACGTCCCCGGGTCGCCGTTCTCTCAGCCGGTACATCCGACGCACCGGTGGTCCTGGAAGTCATGCGGACCCTGGCGTTTTATGGTCAGGCAACCACCCTGGCAAGCGACGTCGGCGTTGCCGGGCTCTGGCGCCTCCTCGAGCGGATCAAAGAAATCCGGACCTTCCCCGTCGTAATCGTCGTCGCGGGAATGGACGGTGCACTTCCCAGCGTGGTCGGCGGGCTCGTGCCGGGCCTGGTCATCGCCGTGCCCACCTCCGTCGGCTATGGGGTTGCGGCTAACGGCACGGCTGCCCTGCAGGCGGCTCTGGCCAGCTGCTCCCCGGGGCTGGTCGTCGTAAACGTGGATAACGGCTACGGTGCAGCTTGCGCGGCGTTGCGCGTGCTCGGCGCTTTCGGAACCAGAACATCTTATGAAAACCAGTCGCCGTGATTTTCTGAAAAATAGTTCCCTTGCCTTGGGCGCCGGACTCGTTGCTCCGGCGCTTTTGCCGGCATCGAGCGGCGCGGAGGAATCCGGTCAGGATCAACCGCACCCCGAGCAGACCAGAAAAGGTGACATGCTGTACCGTACCTTGGGGCGTACGGGCCAGCAGGTCTCGCTCGTCGGGCTCGGCGGATTCCACATCGGCAAGCAGCCGGATGAAGCCGACAGCATCCGGATCATCCGCACCGCGATCGATCGCGGGATCACGTTCCTGGACAACTCCTGGGATTACAACCAGGGCGCCAGCGAAATCCGGATGGGAAAGGCGCTCCGTGACGGTTACCGGGACAAAGCCTTTCTGATGACCAAAATTGACGGCCGCACCAAACAGGCGGCAGCCCAGCAGATCGAAGAATCCCTGCAGCGCCTTCAAACCGACCGCCTGGACCTCCTGCAACACCACGAGGTCATCCGCATGGAGGATCCGGACCAGATCTTCGATGAGAACGGCGCCATGGCGGCCTTTCTCGAAGCAAAGCAGGCCGGCAAACTCCGTTTCATCGGGTTCACCGGTCACAAAGATCCGGCCGTTCACCTCCGGATGCTGGAGGTGGCTGGACAGCACGGTTTCCAGTTCGATACCGTTCAGATGCCGCTCAACCTCATGGACGCGCATTTTCGTAGTTTTCGGCACCAGGTGGTTCCGGCGGCGTTAAAGGAAGGCATCGGCGTGTTGGGAATGAAAAGCATGGGCGACGGTCTCCTGCTGAAAAGCAACACCGTGTCCCCGATTGAATGCCTTCATTACGCGATGCATTTGCCGGTCTCAGTGGTCATTACCGGCATCGACTCGATGCAGATCCTGGATCAGGCGTTCGAGGCGGTTCGTACTTACGAGCCGTTCAACTCCGAACAACTGGCCACTCTGCTTGCCAAAACCCGGCAGGCGGCCGCCAGCGGGAAATTCGAGCTCTACAAAACCTCGAACAAATTCGATTCGACGGCCCAGAACCCACGGTACCTGGGCTACCCTCAATCGGCCTGATGCGACTAAGCCGAGGGCCGTTCGGGGTCGCATGGCCTCAGGAGGCTTTACAAGGCGCCATTCTGCCGGTTGCCGCGGCCTGGGCCTGCCTGGGCCTGCTTCCCTGGCGCCCCTGGAGCACCCGCGAACGGCTCGAGCCTGATCCGGCGGCAAACCACCTGGACCTGGGGTCAGTGACGGCCCTGCTTCCCGCCAGAAACGAGGCAGCGACCATCAGCCGTACCCTCAAGGCGCTGGCAGCGCAGGGCGCGGGTTTGCAGATGGTCGTCATTGATGATCAGTCAACCGATGAAACCGCCGGGTACGCCCGGGCGGCCGTTCCGGCCGAGAGACTGACCGTCATCCAGGGCGAACCGCTGCCCCCCGGCTGGTCGGGTAAACTCTGGGCGCTCCACCAGGGGCTGACCCGGGTGCAATCGCCACTGGTGCTGCTCCTGGATGCCGACATCGAATTGCTTCCGGGAACCCTTGCCGCGCTGCTGCGCAAGTTGGAAACGGAGAAGCGCGACCTGGTCTCGGTCATGGCCGAACTCAGCGCCCGATCGGATTGGGAAAAGCTGCTGGTGCCCGCGTTTGTCTATTTTTTCAAACTGCTCTACCCGTTCGCCCTCGGCAACCGGCCCGGAACCAAACTGGGGGTCGCAGCCGGGGGCTGCATCCTTCTGCGCACGGACCGGCTTCGCACCTTAGGCGGATTCGCAGCGTTGCGAGGTGCGCTCATCGATGATTGCACGCTGGCAAAGGAGGTTAAACGTTCCGGCGGCAGCACCTGGGTCGGATTAAGTCACGCCGTGAAAAGCCGGCGGTCTTACGGCCGCTTGGCTGAGTTCTGGCGCATGGTGGACCGCACGGCCTTTACCCAGCTCGGTTATTCTTCGTTTCTTCTCGCGGGCACAACCGTTGCCATGCTTGCCCTCTTCTGGGTGCCATGGGCGGCACTGATTTTTGCGCGGCGCCGGACCCGGTTGCTGGGCCTTGCGGCCGTGGGCATCATGGCCGCCACTTACACGCCCGTGATCCGATTTTACCGGCTGGCCTGGTGGCGGGTTTTTGCCCTTTCCGGAGCCAGTTTTCTCTACCTGCTGATGACGTGGTCGTCAGCCTGGCGCTATTGGCACGGGCAGCGATCCGAATGGAAAGGGAGGGTTTACGGGCGGTGAGCGGGTAACGGCTAACGGGTAACGAGTAACGAGTGGCGGGTAACGGGTGACGGGTGGCGGTCAGTGAGCTTCGTTGATCCAGTCTTTTAATGGGTGCTCCGTAGGGAAAGCGCGTTCAGCAGCGGTGTGTTCGCTCTCGGGTAGCGGAGGCGGGGTCAGGGCCAGGGAACCCGGCTCGTTCGGCGGCTCCGCCTGCCCGGGATTCAGGCCTTCACCCGGCCGGACGTCCTGGATATCGGTAACCCGCTGCGCAGGTACCTGGACTCCGAAGTGCTGATTGATTCGTTCCTTGTCAAGCGCGGCCAACTCCAGACCCGGGACAAAGGCCGGCGCGCTTTTGACGAGCGAGCCCGGGCAGAGAAGCCGGACGGCATACTCGTCCTCCGAGGGGACGACCATTTTTGCGGGAACCAGGTGCGTTTTTCCGAACCCCAAGCCGATCTGAACGCCCGCAAACTCGATCGCCAACGTCGATGGATCGAGCCAGACTGCGTCGACGACGCCGATTTGTTGGCCGTCCGAGTCCAGAACGCTCTTTCCGGTCCAGGTATTCGCCGGGTCCTCAGGTGATGAAATGTCCATGGTAAACTCCGCTACGGCTTCGCGGCACCGGCCCGGGTTGGCCGGGTCAGACCTGCAACGGGGCTTAACGTGAGGAATTTTTTGACAACCCTATAATGCTGTGGTTTCTTGCAGGTTCACGTTTGACCCCGGACAAGCATGACGCTGCTTGTGGCGGGACAAGGGCAAAACGATGGCGGCTTGGGATTTTTTTAGAATCCAAGCTGGAAGTAAGAGGCGAAACCCTTTTTGGAACAATCCTTTGCTGAGAACTAAAAATAAGAGAATAGCAAAGGATTTTCTTGAACACCGTGACTTCTTGGGGTGTCAAAGCCCGAAGGAATTGATTAAGGTGGTTAAGCATTTTCTCAGGCCCGCTGTTTCGGGCAGAGAAGATGGTTGGTTGTCTTTGGAATACCGAACACGTTACTATGGCTGGTGAAGATTCAGATACGGGGATTAAGATATATCTCCGCGAGATTGGACAAATTCCGCTTCTCACCCCCCAAGAAGAGATTGAGCTCGCCGCGCGCATCAAGAAGGGCGACCGTGAAGCGCGTGCGTTGATGATTAAGGCGAACCTTCGCTTGGTGGTTAAAATTGCACACGATTACGCGAATTTAGGGCTTCCGCTGCTTGACCTGATCTCTGAGGGCAACATCGGCTTGATGAAGGCCGTGGAGCGCTTCGACCCGGCAAAAGGTGGCAAACTGAGTACCTACGCTGCTTGGTGGATCAAACAATCCATCAAACGCGCGCTGGCCAACCAGAGCAAGACCATCCGTCTGCCGGTCCATTTGGTCGATAAGATCTCAAAAATGAGACGGGTTTCCTTGCAAATGAGCGAGGAACTGGGGCGTGAACCGACCGATGAGGAACTCGCCGAGGAGATCGGCATTTCCAGCGGCAAGGTTTCACAGCTCAAGACGGTCTCGATCCGTCCTGCCTCATTGGATGCTCCCATCAGCGACGATGACTCGACCGAGTTCGGTGAGATCGTTGGAGATGAGGATGCGCAGACGCCGTTTGAGTTGTTGCGGGATAAGAACCTCCGCGACGAAGTCAGCGAATTGCTTGAAGTGCTCGATGATCGCGAACGGAAGATCATCTTTCAGCGGTTCGGACTGGACGGCGGCAAACCGAAGACCCTGGAAGAGGTCGGCAAGAAGTTCGGCGTGACCCGTGAACGCATCCGGCAGTTGCAGAACATTGCTTTGGCAAAGCTGCGCCGGGCGTTGAGCAAGAAAGAGAAGCCGATTGACGTTCCTCAGGAAGTTCTGGCCTGAACGGTCGAACCCTGAAACGAAGTTCTCGGAACGATGGCCGCGCAGTGCAAGCCGCGCGGCCTTGGTTTTTTTTGAATGCGGCCTCGGTTCCGTCCCGCCGGGTGTGCCGGCCACCCGCGTTTTTCGAGCAAAACCGGCCCGCCTGTGGCATAATATAACTCCTTCAAAGCTCCTTATGCGTTCAACAAATCCGGTTTTAACTGAATCGATGTTTCGTGCGCTGCCGGCATCGGCTCGCGCGATGACCTTGCGAGGCGTGGTCAGTCGAACCCTTCTGCTTCTGGTGCTCGTGGCAGGATCCGCCGCGTTCAGCTGGCGCGCTTGTCTCCACGAACCCGGTCTGGCTGCGCCCTTCGCCTTCGGCGGCGCTCTCGGGGGATTTATCCTGGCGATGGTAACTGCCTTCAGACCGGCCTGGAGCCGGGTCTCGGGCCCGTGTTACGCCCTGGCCGAAGGCTTGTTTATCGGGTCGGTGTCCGTCTTCTTCGAGCAGCGCTTTCACGGCATCGTGGTGCAAACGGTCTGCCTGACCTTTTCAGTGATGTTCGCGCTGCTCGCCGGCTACCAGGCCGGTTTCATCCGCGTCTCCCAGACGTTTCGATCCATGATCGTGGCGGCAACTGCCGGGGTGGTTCTGCTTTACCTCGGGAACATGATCTTCTCCCTGTTCAGCCATCAGTCATTCGGGTTTCTGCAGGATGCAGGTCCGGTCGGCATAGGATTCAGCCTCCTGGTGGCGGCGGTGGCGGCGATGAACCTCGTGCTTGATTTCGAGTTCATCGACCAGGGGGTGCAGGTCCGCGCCCCGCAGTGGATGGAGTGGTACAGCGCCTTTGCCCTGACCGTGACCCTGGTCTGGCTTTACCTGGAAATCCTGCGGCTTCTCTCGAAGATCCGGCGCAACGATTGATTGACTGACCGACTGATCCGGAGCCGAAACGCGGCTTGAGGCAAGACACAGGCGCGGCGCCTTAAGGGGCGGCCTGTCCGGCCTCGCTTTTGAATTTCGGCGACGCCTCCCTGGAGCCCGCACCCGGCGGACTTTCGGGCTCACGCCGGCGGCACTCGCCGGTTTGCAGCAACTCCAGACACGTCGCCTCAATGCGAACGTTCAGTTTTGACGGCTTGAAGCCCAGGCGATTGGCCAGGAAACGTTCACGCAGGGTGATGCACTCGTCCTGCACCTGTACGACCTGGCCGCAGTCCGTACACACGATGTGAAACGCCGCCGGCGATTGCTCCCGGTTCACCTCGTAATAGCGGTGTTCGCGGTTGAGCTCGACCTCCCGGATGAGACGGCTGTCCAGCAGCATCGGCAAGGTCCGGTAGACCGTGGCCAGGGAGATCAACCGGTCAATCTCGCGGGCTTTGGCCAGCAGGTCCTCGGCGTGGAACGGTCCGGTGAAGGAGATGGCCGCACGCAGGATCAGCTCGCGCGGTTTTGTCACCCGGTAGCCTCCCTCCCGCAGGAAGCTGAGCGCTTCCTGGAACAGGGCCTCCGGATGCTTGTTTGCCTCCGGGCCGGTTGGCGGAACCGAACTCACCGGGGGACGCACAGCGGCGGAGAACGCCTTCGGCGAAATCTGATGAAGGATACACTCTGTGCGTTCAAACGCCATGCCAAGCCGATAATATACCCTTTTCCAAAGGCCGCGTCCAGCACGTATCGGGTTCGCCCCCGGAAGCATGCCCGGGGGCGGCTGTCACGGTTTCCTGCAGGCCGGTTCGGGCCTTCCGCGATCCGCATCGCACCTAACGATTCTCCGGGTTTTTGCGCAGGAACGTCGGGATGTCGAGGTTCTGACCATCGATGATAGTCGGCTCACCCTTGTCAAAGCGGCCGCGGGACGCCGGCTCTGCCTGCATCACTTCCGCCCGCTTAGGCGGTGGTTGAAACGGGCCGGTCGTGCCATGATCACCCTCACCGGCAACGGACACAGGCACCGGGCCTGCGGCAATGCGGGCACGATCCGGTAAAACCGTCGCCCTGGCAGGGTCCGGACCGGTGTCCGGAACGGGCGCAGGCAACGTCTGGTAGGGTATAGCGTGCAGAGCCGGCGGCGGCTGCACCGCCCGGACGGAGCCGTCCCCAAGCGAACTCAGGACACTGACGGACAGTTTGCCCCCCATTTTTGAGTTGATCCCGATCCCCATGAAAATCTGGGTCTGTTCGTTGATGTGCCGGTTCAACTCCTCCATCACGATTTGCACCTCGCCCAGGGTGACGCTCGTCCCCCCGCAGATATGAACCACGGCGTGGTAGGCGTCAGCGAGCAACTCGCCCCGGTTCATCAGGGGACTTTTCAAGGCCCTCGTCAGGGCCTCGTGCGCCCGATTTTCGCCTTCCGCCTCACCGTACCCGAAGAGGGCGCGCGCATCCCCGTTACGCAGGACGGCGCACACGTCGTCAAACCCGATGTGAAGCAACCCAGGATGCTGCAGAAGGTTGGCGATTGAGCGAATGCTCTGGCTGATGGTCAGGTCTGCAGCCGCGAAGGCCTCGTGGATTCCCATCCGAGGCAACGCCAGTTCAGCCATCCTGTCGTTCTCAAAGCAGACGACGGCATCGGCCACCGACCTCAGCTGCGCCAGGCTTGTCGCCGCCTGCTGGCATCGGCGCCGGCCCTCGAAGCTGAAAGGCATCGCCGCGAACACCAGCACCAGCGCGTTATTCTCCTTGGCAAGCTGCGTGATCAACGGGCCGGCCCCCGATCCCGTGCCGCCCCCCAGCCCCGTGCAGATAAAGATGACGTTGCCGCCGCGCAGGACGCTCCGGATTTCTTCAACCGCCTCCTGGGCCGCCGCGAGCCCCAGCTCCGGGTCGCCACCCGTCCCCAAGCCGCGCGTCAGGCTCCGGCCAAGCTGAACTTTCTGGGTAGCCACGGACGCGGCCAACGACTGCGCATCGGTGTTAATCGCTACCATCTCCACCGCATCGATGCCGTCCAGCATGACGCGATCCAACGCATTCGAGCCGGCCCCACCCACCCCGACGACCTTTATCGTGATCGGCTCTTCTAAACTGTAACTGCGTTCATATTGCCGGTTTAATTGGACCATAGCCTTTGATTCGATCACCTCATTCCCTTCCTGGTTTTATAGCTTTTGGTATTTATTGAATTTTTCCGATCAGGCGAAAAAAAAACGTTTCAACCGGCCAAAAATGCTTCTCGGGGCCGGCCGGTCCATGTGCATGAACTGGGCATACCGGACAAGCCCCAGGGCGGTCGCATACTGCGGGTTCTCGAAGGCCGAGGTCACCCCGGCGATCGGCAACGCGTGCGCGATCTGTACGGGCATGCTGAACACTTCCATCGCCAGAGATTCCAACCCGCGAATCTGACTGCAGCCGCCGGTAATGAAAACGCCGGCGCCCACCAGGTCCAGGCTCTTCTGATCCGCCTCGATCTGACGACGCACGACCTCCAGGATTTCCCGGAGCCGCGCATGGATAATCTGGTTCAGAACTTCGCGCTCAACTTCCCGGCCGGCAAACCCCGTCTCGTCTTTCAGGACGATCGTTTCATCGGGACGGGTGGTGCCCAGGTTGACGTTGCCTTCTTCAATCTTCAGTCTTTCGGCGCGTGCGGTCGGGATTTTCAGGCCGATGGAAATGTCGTTGGTGATGTGGTCGCCGCCGACGCCCAGGACGCCGCTTTGACGGACGGCGCCGCCGACGTACACGACGTAATCGGTGGTACCCCCGCCGATGTCGATCACAATGGCGCCGAGTTGCCGTTGGTTCTTGTCGAGAATCGCCTGGGCCGTGGCGAACGAGTTGATCACCACGTCCGTCGTCTCCAGATCGAGTTCCTTGACGCAGCGGATGGCGTTCTTGATCCGGTTACCGATCCCGTAAACAATGTGGTAATCCGCCTCCAGCTGTTTGCCGAACAGCCCCACCGGGTTGAGCACGCCGTCCCGGCCGTCCACGTAGTAACGCTGGACGATCGTGTGCAGGATCGTGTTTTGTTCCGGCAGGCTGACGTCGCACGCGTTCTTGCACACCTCTTTAAGGTCGTGCTCCTCGATTTCCTCGCGATCGTCTTCCAGCAGGACCACGCCCCGGTTGTTGAAACTGCGGATGTGGCCGCCGGTGATACCGAGATAGACTTCACTGATGTCGACGTCGCTTTTTTCCTCGGCATCAACGATGGCATCGTGCACGCAGCGTTTTGCCGTTTCGAAATCAACGATCTCGCCCTTCCGGATACCGCGCGAGGGAACCGTCCCGATGCCCAATACCTTTACGGTGCCGTCATGACGCGCTTCGGCCACCACGACGCAAACCTTCGAGGTACCGATCTCAAGGCCTGCGAAAATATTATCTTTAGCCATTCCAGTCGAACCTTCTCGAGTTTAGAGGGCATGCCGTACGTGCGACGCTTTTTTCGGCACCCCGCCCTTTGTTCTCCGGCCCTCGGCCTTGTTTCTGCCGATGATAACCTTGCCGGCGGGTTTGGCGGCGTTGTGGGGGATGATGACCTCGGGCTGCTGATCGATTTCCTCGGGGTCATCCAGCGTTTCAGGCGTTTCCTCCGGGACGAAGGTCACGGGCACGTTGCGTTCGGCCATCAGGTTCGCTGTTTGCAGCGCCTTGCTGTTCTGCTCGCAGTAGTCGAGCAGGAGGGCGAGCCGGTGCAGTTGCCACTCGAGGTTATCCAGGTTAAACGTCACGCTGGCCTTTTGGCGGTCGGTGGCGACCAGGCAATACCCTTTCGAGACGTCAATGCTCCGGATCTGGAAGCGGGTCTGCAGGATCTCGGAGTTGATCCGGATAAGGTCCAATGCTGCCCGCACTTCGTCCTGATCGAGTGCCTGCCCGGGCGAATAGTTGCTGGTCTTGACCCCTGAAATCGCAGGCAGGCCGCGGTACTCGGGGGCGATGGATTTGGTTTTGAGCAGAACGCCCCGCCGGTCAATGAGGTAGGCGTTTTCGAAGTTAAACGAGGCCAGGTTTGTCTCCGGAGGAACCACCCACGCCACCGGGCGCCGTTCCTGGACTTTGATCACCAGACGATCGGGGAGAATGCGTTCGACGCGGCTGTCTTCGATCTGCGGAAGGCTGCCGAGACTTTCCCGTACCTGCGGGAGGTTGACCGAGAAAATGTTCATGCCCTCGCTCAGATTGCAGGCCCGCAGGATGGCTTCCCGGCTAAGATTGCCGTCCGAGACGATCTCGATGGTTTTGACGCGGTAATCCGGGTTTTTGAAAAAGAGCGCATTCAAGGCGCTCTTTGTACCGAAGGTGATGCCGCCCACGACGGCCAGCGCCGTCACCAGAATACAGGACAAAAAAATCACGCGTTGGGTCCGTTGCGCGGCCGCTTTGTGCGCGCGCACCTTGACGTCGAGCAGGTATTGATCGCGACGCTGGCGTCCCGTCGAGACCCGGCGATTCTGCCTGGGCGGAATTTTTTTTACCATTGGCGCTGGTTCGAGGTCCGCTTGTCGAGGGAGAGCTCAACGATCTTTTCGCAAAGCTTCGGCATGGAAAGGCCGGCAACCCCGGCGGCCTCAGGCAGCAGGCTGGTTTCGGTCATTCCCGGGATGGTGTTGACCTCCAGCACGTAGGGCCGGCCTCGCCGGTCCAGGATAACGTCCACTCGCGAGTAGACTTCCAGATCGAGCGCACGATGCGCGGCCAGCGCGGTTTCCTGGACGAGGCGGGTGACCGCGGGATCCAGCGCGGCCGGGCACTCGTGTTCCGCGGCGCCCCCCCGGTTGGTCCAGGTATACTTGTTTTCGTAACTGTAGAAACCGCCTTTCGGCCGGATCTCGATCACCGGCAGCGCCTGCCTGCCCAGGATGCCGACCGTGAGTTCGCGGCCTTCGACAAATTCCTCGATCAGAATTTCGCCGGTCTGAGCGAAAGCCGCCGCCACGGCAGCGTCGAATTCCGCTTCGGTCCTGACGATGTAAATGCCGACGCTGGACCCCTGGCAGGGGACCTTGACCACCGCCGGCAAAGCGAAGCTCGGCCGGCCGGAATCCCCCCTGCGTACGGTGATGTAGGCCGCCGTCGGCACGCCGCGCTCGATGAAGCGCTGTTTGGATGCGATCTTGTCGAATGCCAACCGGCTGCCGGCCACGTTCTCCCCGGTGTACGGCACCCCTTGCTCCTCAAGCAGGCGCTGGACCGTGCCATCCTCGCCGAAGGTCCCGTGCAGCGCGTTGAACACCACATCCACGGCGTCGGGCAACTGAAGGGTTCCATCCGCTCCTGCATCCATCAGGACGACTTCCGCGTCGAGCGCCCGCAACGCTTTGCCCACCGCCGCGCCTGACCGGAGCGACACCTCGCGCTCCGCGCCAGGACCGCCGCACAATACCACCACCTTTTGTCCCGCCAGAAAACTATGCATCCGCAACTCCTATAATCTGAACTTCCGTCTCGAGGTCGATGCCTCGGCTCCGTTTGGCTACACTCCGAATTTCCTCGATCAGATCGAGCACGTCGGAAGCCTTGGCGCCCCCGTCGTTCACGATGAAATTGCCATGCACTTCCGATACGCGGGCTGCGCCGGCCGACAGGTTTTTTAACCCGAGTTCTTCCACCAGCCTGCCCGCAGGGCATTCAACCGGATTTTTGAAGATACACCCCGCACTCGCCGCGATCGGCTGGGTGGCTTTTCGTTTCCGGATCGACGCCTCGAGGCGGTCATTGATTTCGTCGAGGGAGGCCGGGAAACCTCGAAACCCCGCTGACACGGCGATACGGTCCGACAGGGCCGGCACGTTGCGGTAGCGCACGTCCATCTGGTCCGGATACAAGGTCTCAAACTCGCCGCGCACGTTCATCGTTTGCACGCTGACGACCTGTTGAAACGCTTCCGACCCCATGGCGCCGGCGTTCATCCGGAGGCACCCCCCCACGCTGCCGGGAATGCCTTCCATCCACTCGAAACCGCCCAGGCCCGCCGTTCGGGCAGCCGCGCAAACCTGCTTCAGCCGGAGCCCGGCCCCGGCATGGATCTCGTGGCCTCGCACCTTGAGGGAGAGGAAATCGCCGCGGTCGAGGTGAATCACGACTCCGGGGATGCCGCCGTCGCGCACGAGCAGGTTCGACCCCCGTCCGAGCACAAAAACCGGCAAGCGCCGCGCGGAGCAAAAGGCCAGCAGGCTGGACAGCCCGGCGCACGTTTCCGGCTCGACCCAGAATTGCGCCGGTCCGCCCACCCGCAGGGTAGTATGTTTCGAAAGCGGCTCGTAGAGGCGGACCTCGCCCGCGCCGATCACTTCGCGCAGTTCGGCCGCCAATTGCAAATCCTGCACCAGTTTGGCGGCCTCTTCGTGGATGTCCCCAGCCCCGAGGCTGATGATCAGGTCGCCCGGCCGCGCCACCCGGCCGACTTCACGATGCAAGGCCTGGCGTTTCGGAAAGTAATGGACTTGGTCGAAGCCTTGCGCCCGCGCCGAACTCACGATCAGGTTGCCGTCAACTCCCGCGATCGGCCGTTCGCTGGCCGCATAAACTTCAGTTACATAGACCAGGCCGGCGCCCGCAAACGCCCGTCCGAATTCTTCCTTGAGCGCCAGGGTGCGGCTGTAGCGATGCGGTTGGAACATCACCAGGATGCGCGCGCAATCCAAAGCCTTGGCCGTGGCGAGGGTCGCCCTGATCTCGGTAGGATGGTGGCCGTAATCGTCGATGACCGTGTATTCCGGGCCGGCCAGCTTCACCTCAAACCGGCGGCGAGCGCCGCGGAACGACTCGAGCGCGCCGGCCACGTCCCTGAATTCAAGGCCGAGTTCAAGGGCCAGGGCGATCACCCCAAGCGCGTTGCTTACGTTGTGGTGTCCCGGTACCCCGAGGAAGACCCGCCCCAAAAAGCGGCCGCGGCCACTGACTTCAAAATCCGAGCCGAACGCGGTGGCCGAAACCGCGCCGCCTCGGTAATCGGCGCGCTCGCCGAATCCGAAGCTGACGGCCTGCGGGTGCGCCCCGCCCAGCCGCGCCGCGTGCGGGTCATCCACGCAGTAAAAGGCCGTGCCGCGCGTCTGTTCAAGAAACGTCCGGAACACGCGCTCGATCGCCGGAAGATCTTCGTAGTAATCGAGGTGTTCCTCCTCGACGTTCAGAAGGATGCAATGCTCCGGCTTATACTGGGTCAGGGTGCCGTCGCTCTCGTCCCCTTCCGCCACGAAGTATTCGCCTTCGCTTTCCCACCAGGCGTTCGTGCCGAGCAGGGGAATTTCTGCGCCGACGTAGTGGGACGGCTTCATCCGGCCGCAGCGCAAGACGTGGGCGGCCATCGCCGTGGTCGTCGTTTTGCCGTGCATCCCGGCAATCACGATGCCCTTCTTCAATGACATCACGGCGGCAAGCGCTTCAGCCCGGCGCAGCATCGGCAGCCCGAGACGACGCGCCTCGTCGAAAGCAGGGTTCCCGGTCCGGATCGCCGACGAGTAAATGATTAACTCAGCCCCGTGGACGGTTTCTGCCGTCTGCGGCAGGTGAAACCTCAGACCGAGCTTCTGCAGCCTTTGGATCTCGCCCGTGCTGACGCGATCCGAGCCGCTGACCTCATGCCCTAACGCCAGCAGCAACCCCGCCAAACCGCTCATGCCGGATCCCGCGACGCCGATGAGGTGGACGCGCCGGGAACCGCTTAAGAGGAGGTCGGTCGTGATTTCTTCTACCGCTAAATTCATTTGACGGATGTCTCGATCAACCGGGCAATTCGCTCGGCTGAATCCTGCGGGGCCAACGCCCGCATTCGTGCTGCCATCTGCCTTCTCCCGGCGCCATCCGCCAGAAGCCGGTCTATCAATGAGCCAAGCGTGTCTTTGTCGACCCGCGCCTCCTGTATTACTTCAGCCGCCCCCTGCCTCGCAAATATTTCCGCATTTAAAAGTTGATGATTTTCCGCCGCGTACGGAAATGGGATCAGCACGCTGGGTACCCCGAAGTAAGCAAGCTCAGCCAGGCTCGCGGCTCCGGAACGCGCCACCGCGAGATCGGCTGCCCCGTAAACGTCCTGCATGCGATGGTAAAACGCGCCCACAAACGCCGGGATGCCCGCGCTTTTATAACTTTCCGAAACGCTGTTTTGATCCTGCGTCCCGGTGAGGTGAATGAATTGAACGGGACGGCCGGCGAAACGCGTCAGGGTTGCCAGGGTCGCCTGGTTGATCCCGTGCGCGCCCTGGCTGCCGCCCATTATCAACACGGTCTGAAAATCTGTTTTCAACCCCAGGTCGCGTCGCGCCGCAGCGCAGTCGACGGTACTGCGCAGGCTCGCCCGGACCGGTGTTCCAGTTACCTCGACGCGAGCCCTGGGAAAAAAACGGCGGCAATCCTCAAACCCGACCAACACGCGGCTGGCCAGCCGGGCATTCAGACGGTTCGCTTTACCCGGGATAGCGTTCGATTCGTGCACAAAGGTAGGTAAACGGCGTACCCGGCCGGCGAGGATCGGCGCGGTGGACGTAAAGCCGCCCATCCCCAGCACCGCCTGCGGCTGGAAATCCCGATACACCCGCTGGCACCGGGCAAACCCTTTCACCGCCTTGAAGGCAAATCGCGGCAGGTCCGCCGAGACGAGGCGCGGCAACCCGATTGCGGGAATGCGCTCGATGCGGAACTCGGTCCGGTCCCGCACCGCCGTCGCGTCGACCGGTTTTTCGGAGATCAGCAGCAACACCTGGTGACCGCGCGCCTGCAGCACTTCGGCAACGGCAATCCCTGGAAACAGGTGCCCTCCCGTGCCGCCGCATGCAATCGCCACGTTCATGAATCCCGGCCCGCTAAATCCTCTTCAGGTGGCGGATGCGCACCGGGAGCCGCGTTTTGTCTGAGGAAGAGGTATCCTTACCCTGCCGGTAGATGTTAATGAGGATGCCGACGCAGACCAGGCTGAAGAATAAGTTGGATCCTCCATAGCTGATATAAGGGAGCGGCAGACCTTTGTTAGGCAGTAACGAAGTTGTCACCCCGATATTGATGGCCGCCTGCAGCGCCAGAATGGTAGTCAAGCCGAACCCGGCGAGCATCCCGAAACGGTCCTTGGCATTCAGAGAGATCAGGATGCCCGCGGTCAGGACAAGCAGGTAGCAGAACACCACCAGCAAGGTCACCTTCAGGCCGAGTTCCTCGCCGATGACGGGGAAAATGAAGTCGGTGTGTGCGTAAGGCAGGTACAACATCTTCTGGCGCCCGTTGCCCAGGCCGAGGCCGTCGATCCCGCCGGAGCCGAACGCGATGAGCCCCATCAACTGCTGGTGGCCTTCGGTCTCCTGGTATTTTTCCGGGTTAAGAAACGCGAGCAGCCGGCTCTGGCGTTCGGAGATGCGCCAGGCCACCGCCAGGAGACCCACCAGACCGCTCAACACCAGCGGCCCCAGGTAACGCAAACTGGTGCCGGCGACAAACATCATCAGGAGGACCGTCCCGCCGATCAGCAGCGTGCTGCCCAGGTCCGTCTCGGTGATGATCAGCAGCAAAATGACGCCGATCACCGCGAAGGGAAAAGCGAAGGTCTGCAGAAACTTCCGTTTAACCTCCTCCTCTCTGGAAAACCACCAGGCGATGAACATAACCGACGCCAGCTTGGCCAGCTCCGACGGTTGAAAGGTCAGCGGCCCGGCGTGCACCCAGCGGGATGAACCATTTAACCGCATCCCGATCGGACGGATGAAACAAAGGGTGAGGAGGACGATCGAAGCGCCTAACCAAAAGTGCCAGGTTTTCTGCCACCAATGGTAGTCGACCACTGAACACACGACTACTCCGGTGAGACCTACCCCTAACCAGAAACTCTGCTTTTTTAAGAAGCTGAATTCGTCCCCGTGGTTGTCCGGGGCGTAGGCGCCGGTGCTGAAAAGCATGACGATGCCGATCAGGGTCAGCGTCCCGACGGCCAGCACCAGGAGGTAGGCGCTTTGTTTGTGCATGACGAACGGTAGCGGGCGCAGGCTCGGTTACAGATTATGGAACGGCCAGCTTTTGGCCGACCTGCAGCTTCCGCGGGTCCTGGATGTTGTTCACCTTCAGCAGCTCGGCGGCACTCACTTTCAATCGCCTGGCGATCAGCGCCGGGGTATCGCCGCGCTGGACGACGTAACTGCGGGAACCGTCTTCAGCCTCTTTATCGGGACCGGTGCCACCCTTGTCCGGGGCCGCGTTGTTGCCGGCTTTCGGGGGCGCCGCCGTCTTGGGGTTTTCCACGAGTTTCTGGACGTTCAGCGGTACCGGGCGCAGGGCCGCTTTCTCGGGAACGACCAGATCCTTGCCGGGAACCAGCGCTGCGCCGGGCTTAAGGTTGTTGGCCAGCTCGAGGTCGTGAGGCGCGAGGCCGTTGGCCATGGCGATCGTTGCGAGCGTTTCACCCGGCTTGACCCGGTGGGTGGAGTTGGCCGCCGGCGTCAACTCGTTCTGGTTTGTGGTCGCCGCGACGTTGCCCGGGAGCGATTCCCCCCGGCCTTTCGCCGTCCCGCTGCCGGCCTGCTGGCGGTCTTTCAACGCGCTGAAGGCAAAAATGCCGCCGACCGCCACGACGTGCAACAGCAGCACCACCACGAAAGCGCGGGATAGTTTCACGTTGGGCTCTTCAACCTCATGCTCCTCCGGCGCGTATTTCACCGGGGCGCGCTGGGCCGTCGCGCGCAGGCGTTGGTTGGAGGCGTGCTTGCTGGGTATGCGGTTAAGGGAACGTTTCATCATCTTCACGTGGTAACTCCTGAACGATCCGGCGGAACTGGTCGCCGCGGTCGGCGTAGCTTTTGAACATGTCGAAAGACGATGTGCCGGGCGAGAACAGGACGACGTCGCCCGCCGAAGCGGCGCCGGCCGCCGCGCGCACGGCTTCAGCCAGGGTCGCCGCCCGCAGGCACGGGACCCGGTCCAGCCAGGCTGCCTCGATCGCCGGCGCCATTTCGCCGATGAGCACGGCCCGCTTCACTTTTCGCGCGGCGAGATCCCGTAACGGCTCGTACCCGAAGCCTTTGTCTTTGCCGCCGGCGATGAGAACGATGGGCTGCTCGGCTGATTCCAGCGCCTTGGCCATGGCGTCGAGGTTCGTCGCCTTGGAATCATTGATGAACGTCACGCCGGCACGTTCACCGACCGGTTCACAGCGGTGCGGCAGCGGGCGGTACGATTTGATCGCTTCAGCAGCCGCCGCGAGGTCAAGTCCGAGCGCCAGCGCAACGCCCAGCGTTGCCATGACATTCTCGAGGTTGTGCACACCGCGCAGGCCGGTGTCACGCAGGCTCAGGATATGCCGGTCCCCGTGGTAGAGGTTGTCTCCCTTACTCCAGAAATCGCCTCCCGGCATCGAGGCACTGAAGGTGATCCGCCGGGCTCCCAACGGCGGCAGCGCATCGGCCAGGTTGACGACCGCGAAATCAGCCGCCGTCTGATTTTCAAAAACCCGCAGCTTGGCCTGCCGGTACTCGTCCATGTCGCGGTAACGGTCCAGGTGATCCGGCGTCAGGTTAAGCCATACCGCAACCTCCGGGCGAAACGTTTGGATGGTTTCCAGCTGGAACGAGCTCACCTCGAGGGTGAACCGGTCCAGGCGCTCCTGTTCCAGGAGCGCGTCGCTGAGCGGCCGTCCGATATTTCCGCAGGCGACGGTCCTTACCCCTGCCTGGTTCAGGACGCGTTCGATCAACTGCGTCGTGGTGGTTTTGCCGTTGGTGCCCGTGATGGCGATCACCGGCCGGCGGCAGCATTGAAAGGCCAACTCCAGTTCCCCGACCAACGGCGTCCCGCGGGTCACAAACCTCCGGAACAGCGGCGCTGCAGGGGCGATGCCGGGGCTGACGACGGCCAAATCATAATCACCCGGCACGGTGTTTGCGCGCTCCCCCAGGACCAGCGTCATGCCGAGCGCAGCCAGGCCGCTCGCCCGGACGGGGTCGGGCGTACCGCTGTCAAGCACCGTCACCCGGGCCCTTTCCCGGCATAACAACTTCGCCGCGGCCTCGCCGCTGCTGCCCAGACCCAGGACCGCCGCACGTTTTCCTTCGAATCTCATCGCAGTTTCAACGTTGCCAGCCCGAGAAAGGCGAACATCAGCGACATCGCCCAGAAACGCACGATAACGGTGTTTTCTTTCCAGCCCTTGAGTTCAAAATGGTGGTGCAACGGCGCCATCAGCAACACCCGTTTGCCGCGCAGCTTGAAGCTCAGGACCTGCGCAATCACCGATAAGGCTTCGATCACGAAGATGCCGCCGACCACCGCCAGCAACAGTTCCTGTTTGCAGCAGATCGCCACCACCCCCAGGGTGCTGCCGATCGAGAGAGAACCGGTGTCGCCCATGAACACCGTCGCCGGATGACAGTTGAACCAAAGAAAACCAAGACCGGCCCCGACCAGCGCGGCGCAGAGCACGGCCAGTTCGCCGCTCTGACGGTAAAACGGCAAATCGAGGTAGGTGGAAAGCGGGACGCTGCCCGCGGCGTACGTCATCACCGCGTACGTGGACGCCACCGTTACCGTGCAACCCGTGGCCAGGCCGTCCAACCCATCCGTAAGGTTCACCGCGTTGGACGCCCCCATGATGACCAGGGCGTAAAAAATCAGCGTCAACCAGCCCAGGTTTTCGACGATCGGGTCCTTGAAGAATGGGATAAAAAGCTCCTTGGCCTGGACCTGCAGGCTCGGATTCAGCAGAAAATAGGCGGTCACCACGACGGCCAGAAAAAATTGGCAGACCAGCTTCACCCGCCCGGGAACACCGTCGGATTTCTTCTTCTTGACCTTGAGGTAGTCGTCCGCGAACCCCAGGGCGGCGGTGAAGACGATCGTAAAAAGGCAGAGCCAGACAAAGCCATTATCCCAGCGCGCCCACAGCAGCGTGGCGATTACCACCGAGCCCATCAGGAGGACGCCGCCCATGGTCGGCGTACCCTTTTTGCCCCCGTGCAATTCATAGAGCCGGTGCACCTCCTCGGCGGTCCGGATCGGCTGCCCGAATTTCAGGGAGGTGAGAAGCCGGATCACCCAACTGCCGAAGAGCAGGCACAGCAAAAACGCCGTGATCGCCGCGCACACCGCCCGGAAGGAGATGTATTGGAAAACGTTGAACCCGCTGAGGACAAAATGGGGCGGCTGGCTGAGATAGTACAAATAGTACATCATGGCGCCCTCCACTTACCCTCCTTTTCCAGCGCTTCAAGGCCCCAAATCACCCGGCCCATTTCGGCCGAGGCGCTGCCCTTGACCAGAACCACGTCCCCGGCGCGGAGCACGCTGCGGAGGAGTTGCACCGCTTCATCGTGCGATCCCGTGGCGCGCACCAGGGGCGAACCCGCGGCGGCCGCCGCCCGCCCGATCTCGGCGGCCTCATGGCCCACGGTGATGACGCACTCGAACCCGGCCTCGGCGGCGCTCCGGCCCACCCGGCGATGACCGGCTTCGCTCTCCTCACCCAGTTCCGCCATGCGGCCGAGCACGGCCACTTTGCGTCTGCCGGACTGCATGCGCGCGACCGTGTGCAGCGCCGCCACCATCGAGTCCGGGTTGGCGTTGTAGGCGTCATCCACGATGAGCATCTCCCGCAGCTTCTGCACGCGGAATCGGCCCCCCGGCAATTGCAGGCCGGCCAACGCGCGAGCCGCCTCGGCCAGGGTGACGCCAAATCGCAAGCCGGCGGCGACCGCCAGCGCCGCGTTGGCAACCATGTGTTCGCCCGGGACCGGCAACTCCACGGGCTCGGCACGGGCGCCGTCGGCCAGGGTGAAACTCACCCCGCGATCGTGAAACCGCAGGTCCCGCGCCTGGACCTCGCCTCGCCCCAGCCCGGCGGTCGTCACCGCCGCCCGGCAGCGCGCCGCGATGCACGGGCTAAACCGGTCGTTGGCGTTCAGCACCACGAATCCTTCGGGACCGATCGCCTCCGCGACGGACGCTTTTTCGACGGCAATGGCCTCCTGGGAATGGAAATGACCGATGTGCGCCACGCCGATGTTGGTGATCACGGCTGCCGCAGATCGCGCCAGGGCCGCCAGGGGCTTGAGTTCACCCGGATGATTCGTCCCCATTTCCACCACCCCCAATTCGTGTTCCGACCCGAAGCTCAGCAAGGTAAGCGGGACGCCGATGTGGTTATTCAGGTTGCCGAGCGTTTTGCCGGCCCGGTAACGCACGCCGAGGACTGCCGCGAGCATCTCCTTCGTGCTCGTCTTGCCGTTGCTGCCGGTGACGCTCACAGTTTGCAGCGGCAGCGTTGCGCGGTAGGCCGCCGCGATCCCCTGCAGGGCCGCCAGCGTGTCGGCCACGCACAGTTGCGGCCAATCGTGCAGGGCCGGATCCGGCCTCGAAACGACTGCACCGGCCGCGCCCGCCGCCTTCGCCGCCGCCAGAAACGCGTGCCCGTCGAATTTCTCGCCGTGTAACGCCACGAAAAGGTCGCCCGGCTTCACGATCCGGCTGTCGGTCACGATGCGCTGCACCTGGACGTCTCCGGCCGGAACGCCCAGGCCTAACCAGACGGCAATCTGTGCAATCGGTCTAGGATCCATGACGCACCAATTCCACGGGCCGATCCTCGAGGGCGCGCGCGGCGACTTCCACGTCGTCAAACGGGACGATGTGATCAGCGAACTCCTGGTACTTTTCATGGCCTTTGCCGGCGATCAGAACGATGTCACGCGACTCGGCCAGGGCGATGGCCCGTGCGATCGCCTCACGGCGGTCCACGATTTTTTCGTAATTGCGGCGCCGGAAGCCGGCCTCGATGTCCCGCAGGATCGCCTCCGGGTCTTCCTTGCGCGGGTTATCGGAAGTGATGATCGCGTGATCGGCGTACTGGTCGGCAACCGCCCCCATAAGCGGGCGCTTGGCCCGGTCGCGGTTTCCGCCGCAACCGAAAACCAGAATGAGCCGGTGCGGGCGCAGGTCGCGGCAGGTCTTGACGACGTTCAGAAGCGCATCGTCGGTGTGGGCGTAATCGACGAAAACCTGGAACTGGCGCTTGGCCGGCACCATTTCCAGCCGGCCCGGAACCTGGGGTGAACGCGCCAGGGCCAGAACCGAGGACCGCAGGTCGACGCCCATCGCGTAAGTCGCCGCCAGAGCCGCCAGCGAATTGTAGATGTTGAAGCGGCCGATCAGCGGGAGCCGGACGAGGTAGGAGCGTTCCTGCGCGTCCAACTGGTAGGAGGTTCCGCTCAGCTCCACCTTGAAATTGCTGGCCCTGAATTCGGCCCGCGCCCCCATTCCGTACGTGACCAGCCGAAGATCCTTGCCGAAACGGGCCGCCAATTGTTGCCCGTACGGATCATCGATGTTGATCACCGCCGCCTTGGTTTTCTGAGGGTGGGCGCGCAGGGATTCGAACAACTTCGCCTTGGCGTCGAAGTAATTTTTCATACTCCGGTGAAAGTCGAGGTGGTCCTGCGTGAGGTTGGTGAAGACACCCACGTGAAAAGCCATCCCGGCGACGCGTTCCTGCGCGAGGGCGTGCGAGGAAACCTCCATCGCCACGGCGTGGCATCGCGCTTCAACGCATCGCGCCAGCATCTCTTGCAGATCGAGGGCTTCCGGCGTCGTGCGTTCGGCCGGCCACACGCGGTCGCCGATCTCGTACGCGACGGTCCCGATCAGGCCGGTGCGCTGGTGGGCCCGCTCCAGGAGGTGCTTGATCAGGTACGTCGTGGTGGTTTTTCCGTTGGTGCCCGTCACGCCGATGATCCGCAGCTTCTCTGCCGGGTACCCGAAAAACAGCGCTGCCGCCTGGGCTAACGCGCGGCGGGAATGCGGGACCACGAGGGAAGTCGCGCGGTCGAAGACGGCCGGCTGCTCGCCGACGACCGCCACTGCCCCACCGTCGATCGCTTGCCCGGCATAAGCGTGGCCATCCGCCTGTTCACCGCGAATCGCCACGAACAGGCTGCCGGGTACGGCTTTTCGGGAATCATAACATAAATGCGTGATGTCCCGGTCGACCGGTCCAGTCACGGACGTGGGTTGAAGACGTTCAATCAGGCGTTGCAACTGCATTGTCTCGTGAGCCTCAGTCGCGCGCGGCGGCGGTCAAGGATTCTTTCTTGGAGGTGGCGGCGTTTCCCGCCACATGGGGTTCGACTTCCGTGGGACGCAAGTCGAGGTAATTTGCCGCCCGCTCCGCCATACGGGCAAAAATCGGCCCGGCCACCAGGCCGCCGTACGCTTCACCGGGCTTGGTTTGCGGGTCGTCCAGCATCACCAGAAGGCTGAACTTGGGATCATCGGCCGGCATGAACCCGACGAATGACGTCACGTAGCGCCCCTGGTAGTAGCCCCCCTTCGGATCAACCTTCTGCGCCGTACCCGTCTTGCCCGCCACCGTAAAGCCTTTGACCGCGGCCTTCTGGGCAGTGCCTTGTTTGGTCACCACGTCTTTCAGGGCCGAAACAACTTTTTTCGTGGTTTCAGTCGAAACCACTTGCCGGATCACCTCGGGCGCAAACGTCACCACCGGGCGCCCGTCGGGATCGGTAATCCTGGCCACGATCAACGGTTTCATGAGTTTGCCGCCATTGGCGATGGTGGACATCGCGGTGACCAATTGCAGCGGGGTGACCGCCACCGACTGGCCCATGGGGACGCGGGTAATCTCCAGCTTGGTCCAGCGGTTGAGCGGAATCACCAGGCCGGGGATCTCGCCGGTCAGCGCGACGCCGGTCCTCTCGCCAAAACCAAAATTCCGGATGTACTGATAAAGCTTGTCGTCGCCAAGCTGCAACGCCAGCTTGGCCACCCCGATGTTGCTCGACTTGGCCAGAATCTGGTGGACGGTGAGCACGCCCATGGGATGGGCGTCCCGCAGGACGCGCCCGGCGTATTGAAAATGGCCGTTCTCGCAGAAAATCGAGGTGTTGGGCGTGACCAGCTTCTCCTCCAGCGCGGCCGAGGTGGCGACGATCTTGAACGTTGACCCCGGTTCCACCATGTCCACGATGGCGCCGTTTTTCTGCTGTTCGGGTTTGGACTCCCCGGCGGCGTTGGGGTCGAACGTGGGCCGGCTGCTCATCGCCAGGATCTCGCCGGTGACCGGGCGCATCATCACCGCGATGGCCCGCTGCGGATGATACTGGGCACAAGCGGCGTCGAGTTCCTGCTCGATGATGCTCTGCAGACCCAGGTCGATCGTGACGGTCACGTCGCAACCGTCTTTGGCCGGCTTTTCCAGCCCGCGGTAAGGCACCAGTTCACGCCCCGTCCGGTCAATCTCAATGTAGCGGAACCCGTCGGCCCCCTGCAGAAATTCCTGCATCGATCGCTCGACGCCCATCACGCCTTCGTGCTTGTGATCGATAAACCCCAGCACCTGGGCCAGCAGCGAGCCGTTCGGGTACATCCGTTTGAAACCGGGCTCGAAACGGATCCCCTTCAACCTGGCGGCACGCAGGTTAGCCCGGATCTCCTCGACTTTGGCCTCAGACACTTCCTGCTTCAGGACGACGTATTTCGCGCCGGAACCGAGCCTGGCGGCAAGTTCACGCGGATCCACCTCCAGCTGATTTGCGATTGCCTCAGCCACAGCCATCGGCTCCCGGATGAGCGACGAATCTCCGACCACCGTCTCGACCGGGAGGTTGTCGGCAAGGACCTCGTCGTGGATGTCTCGCACCATGCCGCGCTTTGCATAAATGGTTTGCCTGTGAACATGCTTTTCCGCAGCCCGCGCCGCGTACTCCTCATGCTTGACGATCTGGAGATCGATCAGCCGGAATGAGTACACGCTGAACAGCCCGACCAAACCGCAACATACGGTGACGGCACGCGTCTGCGCATCCCACCTCATCTCATTCTACTTCGTAAGGGTCGTCGAAAAACCGCGGTTGGAGACGGGCCTGAGCTCGTCGCCGGTACGGTCGTGGCGGGAGTTGCTGTTAAGACGAACCAGCTGATCGTTCGCGATCGAGACAAGCCCGAGCGACTCCTTCGCGAGCTTCTTTTCCAGGTAAGCCCGCGAGCTCAGCGAGGCAATCTGCGCATTGACGACTTCATTACTGGCATGGAGGCGAGCTAACTCCGCCTCAAGGTGACGTTGGATGTTCCCGTACTGTTGGGCCTGGTTCTTGAAGTACACGTACGAAAGGCCGGCCACCGCCAGTAAGGCGGTGCAAAGCATCATCTTCAGGATGGAGGCGACCTTTATTGAATAAGTGATGTTGCGGCGAGCACTACGGTTCATAACGGATTCGTTCTACTGCCCTGAGTTTGGCGCTGCGGGCGCGCGCGTTTTCTCGAACTTCTGCTTCACTCGGGACCACCGCCCGGGAATTAACCAATCGAAAGGCAAACAGCGGGTTAGGCCGCGGCGCCGGCCACTCCGGCCGGTCATCCCACTCGCGGGTCAGATCGCGGAAATAGTTCTTGACGAGACGATCCTCCAACGAATGAAAAGTGATCACTGCCATCCGGCCGCCTAACTTGAGCACCGTCCGCAGATTGGCAAGGCCGGCGCTCACCTGTTCCAACTCCCGGTTTACTACCAGCCGCAACGCCTGAAACACCTTTGTCGCCGGATGACGCGGGCCCCTTCGCGGTACCACCGAACTAACCAGATCCGCCAGCTCCGCCGTAGTCCGTAACGGCTTTTCCGCCCGGTGCCGCACGATCCGGGCCGCGATCCGCCGCGCCGCCGGTTCATCGCCTAATCGCCAGAACCATTCGGCCAGCTGGGTTTCACCGGCCGACTGCAGAAGCTCCGCCGCAGTCGGCCCGTCCCGCGGATCCATCCGCATGTCCAGCGGGCCGTCCTGCTGAAAACTGAAGCCGCGCTCGGGCGTGTCGAGCTGGTGTGAGGAAACTCCCAGGTCAAGCAGCACACCGTCAAACGGCCCCAGGCGCAGCTCCGCCAGCCGCTCGTGGACCGTGGCGAAATCACTTTGCAGAAAAGAGAAGCGGACGCCGTACTCGCCGAACAGCTTGCGCGCCTCCCCAAGGGCGGCCGGATCCCGGTCGCTCGCCACCACCGCCGCACCCGATTCCAGCAACGCCCGCGTGTGCCCGCCGCCGCCGAATGTGCCATCGAAAAAAACCTTGCCGGGCCCCGGCTGCAGCACCGCCAGGACTTCCTGCAGAAGCACCGGCCGGTGGTAACCGTGCCCCGGCCCTTTTTTCATAGCTGAAGAGGTTTTCTTTTTGCGCTGCATCCTCGTGCGCTCCGTGTCCTAAGACTTCGCCGCCGCCTAACTAAACTGAACCAAACTCAACTAAACTAAATGCCTAAACTGTCGCACACCTCGTCAAAACCGGGCCCCTCCTCCTCCTGCTCGGACGCCCGTTCCCATCCGGCCCAGCTCTCCAGGTTCCACACTTCGATGCGATGATTGTTGCCTACCAGCATTACCTCACCCCGAAGCTGCAATTGACTGCATTGCTCGGCCGGAATCACCATCCGGCCTGCCTTGTCCACCACCAGGGACTGCGCCCGGGAAAAAAATTGCCTGATGAACTTCTGGCGTGCCTTCGGTTTGAGGCTGCCGTCGTCCTCTACCTTGTCGACCACTCTCCGCATGGCCCCAGGCGGCAGCACCATCAAAAAACCATCCTTCAGATTTGGTATCGAAAAGAACTTATCGAGCTCCTTCTGCCGCCACGGGGCCGGGATGGTGACGCGGTTTTTCACGTCCATCGTGTGCCGGAATTTTCCGACAAACATCGGCTCGGTGATCGGCAGGGGGTCCATATGCAGCGTTTCACCCGACTAACCCAGCGGTGCTCCACAACGCCCCACTTCTAGCCACTTTCCGCCACGCGGGTCAACGAATTTCCCGCCGCCAAAATAAGTTTCAGGCAACCTGCCCCTAGGTTTTATTAAGATAACAACCTGATGGACAAATTGTGCCTAAAATCAGCCGTTCTGACGGATTTTTTGCAGTTGAAACGTAAAAATGACCTAAATCGGCCTTTTTTTACGGCTTTCACGTCATCCCGCGCAAATGCGGAAAATTTTTGGCGCGACATCGGCCAAAGGGGTCAGGGCAAACCCTGAGTCGGCCTCTGCGAACCAGAAGTAGACCCAAGGCCGACGTCGCGCAAGTGAAAGAATTTGCGGACCGCTCGTTTCCTTCGAGATACCCCCAAAACTTTTTTCCATAACCTGAAGCGCATATGTTTTTTAAGCACGTCGCCGTTTCGCCCGTTCGTTCGTTGAAATCCGCCACCGCGTTTCTGGGCATTTTCAAATCACACTTTTTGGCCTGGTAATAATATGGGTCGCACGCCTATTCCCGGCGCTTTCCCTGCAAATGCCGGCCGCTTTTCCCCTCCGATCGCCCGCGCCCGGACGCGCGGTTCCCAACCCGCCGAAATCAATGCGGCCCGCGCCGCTGAAGCCGGTGCGTGCGCTTTCGCCCGGGCCGCCCTTGCGGGGCGTTGCACCGGGCCGGAACGGATCCCTCCCGCCGCCGGCGTTTGATTTCGCCCGCCGCCGGCACGGCCCGGCTTCGGGAGGCAAAATAAAACGGTCCTCCCGCGCTTTGCTTGGAAGTTTGGGAAACCAACGGGTGCCGGCGGTTCCCGGAAGGATGGTCAATTATTCTCCCGGGCGTATCGGGCCCATATCCGCGCTTTCGTTCAAGGCCGGAGTGCAACCACGCAAAGTGCGGGAGAACAAAAAAAACGGGGCCTGAAGGACGTTTGAGACGTCTGCCCGGGCCGTTTCCGGCGGCTTCCCGCCGGGCAGCCGCGGGGAGCGTTTACGCGGCGATAAAAATAGACGATATTTGATCGACGGATTTCCGCTCGTGTTTAAACAATCCTGTGGTATATTACGCGCCTCTATGGCTATTCAGAAGAAAAATGCATTTTCTCGCCGCCTCCCTGACCTAGTCACCGAAGAACTCGTGGCCGTGCTGTCTCAAAAGAAGGCTTTTGAATTCAAGCAGCTGTTCGAGATCGTGCACGAGAATCTGCGGCAGCGCAACGCTGCAAGTGGGGGTGAGGAGATGTTACGTTTGCGGGCTTACGAAAAACTCCAGAATCTGGTAGCCAGGGGCGCCGTGAAAAAGAACGGCAAATCCTACAAAGGCGATTCGGCGGCGTTGGCGGCCATGGCGGCAGCGAATGCGGCCCAAGCGGCGGCTGCCCCGGCAGCGTCCCGTTCTTAAGCCTTTATGGTTCAGGACTACCTCCCGGTCCTTTTACAGGTGCTGGTTGCGATCGGATTCGCGGGCGCCGCTCTGTTGATCAGCGTCCTCGTCGGCAGGACGGGCAGGCGCAATCCGGTCAAAGATTCCGCCTACGAGTGCGGGATGTTGGCAAAAGGCGACCCGCAGCCCCGGTTCAGCGTGAAGTTTTATCTCGTGGCGATGCTGTTCATCCTCTTCGACATCGAGATTGTGTTCATGTACCCGTGGGCGGTGGTGTACCGCGATTATATCGCCCGGTACAGCAGCCTTCCGATCCTCGCGAGCATGCTCGGCTTCATCATCATCCTGATGGTCGGCTTCGTGTACGCGGTCAGGAAAGGCGCCCTGGACTGGAAACGTTGACCGGCCGGTCAGACCCTGAACTTTAAAATCGATTACCTGAAACATCCGAACGCGGGCGGCCTTGCCGGGCCGTCCGCCGTTTGCGTTCGGTTTTCGCGGCGGGATCATGATCGCGAAAAAAGCCTATTATGAAGGCCGCGTGCAAGGCGTCGGCTTCCGCTTTTCGGTGAAGGAGCTGGCGGCCGGTTTTGATGTGACCGGATACGCTCGGAACCTTCCCGACGGCCGGGTGGAACTGGAGGTCCAAGGCGCGGACCAGGAAACGGACGCCTTCCTGCAGGCCATCCTGGAAAGCCACTTGCGCCCGCACATCACCCGCTGGACCGTTCAACCGGCCGAAGTCTCCCCGGGCCGCAAAGGGTTTTCGATCCGTTAACCAACCCGCCTACGGCGTCCTTCAACTGCAAGCTCGACGGGCGTGCCCGATCGCAGCATATTGTTTGAACGATGCGGTTTGCGATTTTTGGCGATATCCACGCCAACTTGGAGGCGTTCCAGGTCGTTTTGACCGACGCGCAAGAGCAAGGTTGCCGCGGTTTCATTTGTCTCGGAGATATCGTTGGGTATAACGCCAATCCGCGCGAGTGCCTCGACCTCGTGCGCCAACTGGGCTGCGCTGCCGTGGTTAAGGGAAATCATGATGACTACGTCGCCACCAGCACGCTGCTGACCCATTTCAATTCATTGGCCCAGGTCGCGATCCAGTGGAGCCGGGAACAACTCACGGCCGAAGCGAAACACTGGCTCTGGACTCGTCCGCTCGTCGCGTTTTACGATTCCATGACCGTCGTCCACGCCACGTTGGATGACCCGTCCAGCTGGGGTTACGTGCTGAATCAGTTGGATGCGGCGGCAAGTTTCACCTGGCAGAAAACGCCGATTTGCTTCTTCGGTCACACCCACGTGCCCAGGCTGTACGTTCACGGCGCCACCGTTGCCGGTTATCCTCTCAAGGAATTGCGCATCGAACCGAACAAGCAATACTTTATCAACGTCGGCAGCGTGGGCCAGCCGCGCGACGGGGATCCCCGGGCCGCTTACGCCGTCTTCGATCATGACGCCGGTACGGTCCAGCTCCGGCGGCTGCCGTACGATATCGAGCGGACGCAGGCAAAGATCATCGCGGCCGGGTTGCCGCTGAAATTGGCGGAACGCTTGAGCGTGGGGAAATGAAGCCCCCCGGAAAAGTTTGCAGGTTTCTGCACGGGCGCCCGTTGCATGCCGCCGGTCCGGCGGTTTAATTGAGGAAAATATGCCATCGTTCGACGTCGTATCCGAAGTTGACAAACAAGAGATCGACAACGCGCTGAACCAGGCACGCAAGGAACTTGCCACCCGGTTCGATTTTAAAGACACCAAGGCGTCGATCGAACTCACTTCTCCCACGGTGATCGAACTTCAAGCCGAGGACGCCAACCGGCTCAAATCGCTGGGCGAAATCGTAATCGGCAAGCTGGCCAAGCGGAACATCGACCTCCGGAACATCGACCGCAAAGACCCGGCCATTTCACCCCTGGGGCACGCCCGCCAGGAACTGCACGTCAAACAAGGGTTGGATGGGGACAAGGCCAAGGAAATCAACAAGGCCATCAAGGCCCTGGACCTCAAGGTTCAGAGCCAGTTGATGGACCGCCAGGTCCGGGTTACCGGCAAAAAACGGGACGAACTGCAGGCGGTCATTCAATTCCTGCGCAGTAAGGATTTCGGGGTCGGCCTGAGTTATAAGAATTTCCGGGACTAGGATGCGCCGTATAACCGGGTCCACCCTTTCGGCGGCACACGGGGGCCGCAGCGGGTTTGGCGGGCACAACGAAAGAGTTCACACGGTCACACGGCGGGCACGGCGTAAAAGACTCACACGGCGCCACGGCGGAACACGGCGGGAAGAGGAAAGCCGGCAGTGAGGGCGGCCGGTCAGGCACGCCGAGAATCTACGCCGTCTTTGCCCCGGAGCGGCGAGCGTACTCGGCATTAAAGTTCCAGGCTACGGCCGCTCCGGGGCAAAGACGGCGTAATCCTTTCCGGGGGACGAACGTCGGCTGCTGGGTAATTTTGCCTTCCCGCCGTGGCTCGCCGTGTTCGCCGTGTGAACTCAGTCGCCGTGCCCGCTAAACCCGCTGTGCCCGCTGTGTGACCGAAGCCCCTTACCCTCCTTGCACGGGCGGCATGAGCGAAACAAGGTCATTGGCCCGGAGCACGGCGTTGCGGTCCGCGTAAGCCTCACCGACGGCGACCAGGAGGTGGCGATCCCAGTTGCGCAGCGGCGGCACGGCAGTGAACACCGCTTCAAGCAGTTCCGCCACGGTTGCACCCTCCGGCAGCTCCACGCGATCGGGGCCGCGAAGACCTTTCAGGTGTGAAAAGTATTGGAGGCGAACCGTCATCACGGGGTGCGCAAGACGCCGATTAACGGCAGGTTACGGTAACCCTCTTCATAATCCAGCCCGTAGCCGACGACGAATTCGTCTTCGATGTCGAACCCGACGTAGTCCACGCTGACGGCGCGCTCGCGTTGTCTTCGTTTTCTCAGCAACACGCAGCTGCGAATGCTCAGCGGCGCCTGTTTTTCCTGCAGGGCCGTGATGATCGCGGCCAGCGTGTGCCCGCTGTCCAGAATGTCGTCCAGCAAAAGCACGTGGCGCTGCTGCAAATCCGGCAAGGTCGAAAGATCGAAATCCACCCTTCCTGAGGTTACGGTGCGGCCGTAATAGCTCCGCACGCGCAGGCAATCCAGCTGTAGCGGCAACGGAATCCGGCGAAGCAAATCCGCCATGAAAATGAGGCTGCCGTTGAGGATGGCGATCACAGTAAGATCCAGGCCTTGGTAGTCGTGCGTGATTTCCTCGGCCAGGACATCGAGCCGCGCAAAAATTTCTGCTTCCTGGAAAAGAACCTTTTCGAGATCGCGGTGCATAGCCCTCCAAATAATGCCACACATGCCACAAGCGGAAAAATGCCACAAATGGAGAGGTCACGATTCGATCCCGCGGCCACTGATGGCACACTTGCGTAAATCATGGGTGAATGTAACCGCTGGCGACCTCTGCATTTGTGGCATTCTCTGCCGTGGCATTTGCCTTCTCCTGCCCGGAGCCTTGAGTGCAGCTCAGTCATTTGTGGCATTTTTCCGCTTGTGGCATTCTCTGCCGTAGCATTTGTGGCATTCTCCGCCATGGCGTACACGAGACTCTCCGAACACGATTTCGACCAGAAACTGCGCGAGATGGGCAACTACCTTTGGGACCTCGACCAAGCAGCGGATCTGGCCAGTGCGCATGATCAGCGCGGGGAGGTTGAGCGGATCGAGGCAAAAATCCAGGCCGTTGGTCAAAGGGCCGCCGGCTTTGCGGCCATACCGGGATCGCACGCGCTGCTGGCGGCGTACGTTGCCGGCCTGGCGGCCCGGATGATTCGGGAATGGCAGTCCGCCGCCGGGTGGTTCCAGCGGGTCGTGGCCCGGCACCCCGAAAACGGAGACGCCTGGCTGGAACTGACCTGGTGTCTGGCCGAACTGCAGGACTGGCCGAAATGCATCGAGGCCGCGCGTCAGGCGACCCGCCTTTACCCGGGAGCGAGTGCCGGCTGGGGTAACCTCGCGATGGCCCTGCGCTCGGCCGGGGATTTCGACGGCGCCAGACGCGCTGTCGGGCGGGCGTTGGAACTCGATCCGAAGGACCCAAGAAATCTGCAGCTCAGAGACGAACTGGAAGCGGGATGAGGACCGGCAAAGTTCTGATGCCGGGTTTCGGGCCGAGCCGTTTGCAGCCACCGGACATAACGCCTTACAGCCAACCACTCATAAATTAGCGAATTTGCACTCCGACCCGTTCAAACCTTCTGACTTCGATCGCGGCATTCATGAACCGGCCGTGCTCACGCGCGTGCAAGCCATCCTGTTTGACACCTTCGGCACCCTCGTCGACTGGCGCTCCAGTTTGATCAGGGAACTGAGCGCCTTCGGCCGGCGTCGAGGCGCGATAGCTGACTGGCCGCGGTTGGTCGATAAGTGGCGAGCCGCGTATTACCCATCCATGGACCGGGTCCGGAAGGGCGAACAACCCTGGACCATCCTGGATGCGTTGCACCGCCAGAGTTTGCAAGGGTTGGTGGCGGAGCTTGGGATTGACGGCCTCGGCCCGGACGATCTCGACGAACTGACCGGCGCGTGGCACCGGTTAAGGCCGTGGCCCGACGTGCCGGGAGGCATGCAGCGCCTCGCCGCACATTATTTTTTAGGGCCGTTGTCCAACGCCAACGTCTCGTTGCTGATGCGGCTGCGCAAGTTTACCGGTCTGCCCTGGGACGTCATCCTGGGCGCCGACTTATGGCAGCATTACAAGCCTGATCCCGAAACCTACCGGGGAGCCTGCCGTTTGCTGGGATTACGGCCCTCGGAAGTCATGCTGGTCGCCGCCCATAATGATGACCTGCGCGCGGCGCGCGCCGAAGGGCTCCGCACCGGTTTTATCCCGCGGCGTGCCGAGTACGGGCCGCATCAGACCAAGGATTTTGCACCGGAGGAAGCCTGGACGGTCGTGGCCGCTGACCTCGAGGACCTCGCATCACTGCTTTGCCCTGAAAGCGCGGCAGGAGAGTAGAACCCGCTGCCGTTTGGTCAGTTCTTGAGGGAAATGGACGCCTTCGGCCCGGGGGGCACGGGCGAGGTTGCGCCCATTTTGAGCTAGCTAGCCGTTGCCCCGGAGCGGCAGCCGGAGAGCAGCCACCGTGGGTCCAGGCCTCAAGGTTACACCGGAGCCGAAGGGCATTCCGGCGGGCGGCGCAGGAGGTGCCATAAATATTAGAAATCGTTATTGTTTTTAATGATTTTGACTATAGAATCGGCCACATAGGATATTACGCATCTGTCCGGCCTTCGGGATCCGTTGGGCGATGTCTCGGCTCGTCCGGCGTCCCCGCGGGTGGTTCGAACGTCGCGCACATTTTAGGACGCTGCTATGGATTGTTTTAACCGGTTTTCTCACGCTTCGGGCTCATTCCGCATGGATTTGGCTGCACCTGCGATTCTGGCCTGCGGACGTTAAACAAACACCGTGCCGCTGCCGTCGTCACCTTCTCCTGCCATGCCATCTCCCTCACCCTTGCCCACCTCGTCTTCCGCCGGAACGTGTTTGATTTTCACCGGGGCCACCCCATTTTCCGCGCTCTTTTTCGTCGCTGGCGATACGATCCGTACGCCGGAGATCCGGAGCGTTTGGTGCCCAGGCCCCGCGCCATCGGAAATTGCTGAAGCTCAAACCGGCCCGGCCGGGCAGCAACAAAGCGGGTCCGCTGGTCGTCCGTGACCGGTACACGCCCTGAAATAAGGTATGACGGAAAAGATCCGCGTGTTGTATTTGGAGGGTCGCGCCCTGGATGCCGCGCTGGTACGCGAGCAACTGGCAGCGGATGGTTTGCCCTGCAGCGTCCTGCATGCCCGCCGCAAAGAGCATTTCGAAGCGGCGTTAACCCAGGGTGCGTTTGAGCTGATTCTTATCGATGACCGCCTGCCCGATTCCGGTTACCTCTCGGCCCTGGAATTCGCATCAGCAAGGCAGCCGGGCGTACCTTTAATCATTATTTCCGCAGAGGCAGGGGATGAAAAGGCCGTCGAGTGCCTCAGACGCGGTGCCGCCGGCTACGTGCGAAAGGGATGCCTCACCCGATTGGCCACAGTTGTGCGGCGCGCGCTTGCCGAAGCGGAACGCCACCGGCGTGAGGGGTGGTTTCGTTCGTTGATCGAAAACGCCTTCGACGTGATCACGGTGATCAATGCCGAAGGCCTCATTCAGTTTCAAAGCCCTTCAATGCACCGGGTGCTGGGTTACCCGTCCGCGAACGTCTTGGGCCATAACGTCCTCGAGTTGGTGCACCCGGCGGACCTGCCGCCCGCGCGGGCGGCATTTCAGACGGTCCTTTGCGGGCCGTCACGGACGGTGACCGTGGAGTGCCGTTGGCGGCATCGCGACGGCCATTGGCGGGTGCTGCAATGCAGCAGCCGGGCGCTGCCGGTCAAGGGAGGCGAAAGCCTGGTGGTGATCAACGCTCGCGACATCACCGAGGCGAAGCAACTGGAAGCTCAATTGCGGCAGGCACGGACGAAGGAGACCATGAGGCAGGTCGCCGACGGGATTGCCCATGACTTTAATAACCTGCTCTCAGCCATCCTGGGTCACTGCGAAGTGCTCGCCATGAAATTGACCGCCGACGGGTCATTACGGGAATCCGTTACTGAAATCGGGGCGGCGGCCGGGCGGGCCGTCACCTTGACCCAGCAACTCCTGGCGTTCGGCCGCCGGCAGGCCCTCGAGCCGCAGGTGCTCGACATAAATGCCGGGCTGGCCGGGGCTGAAGACATGCTGCACCGGCTCACCGGTGAAAACGTGCGGATCACTACCCACCTGCAATCTGACTTAAAACCCGTGCTGGCCGACCCGGGTCAGCTCGATCAGGTCTTGCTGAATCTGGCCATCAACGCCCGCGACGCCATGCCGCACGGCGGTACCTTGTGTTTTGAGACCCGTAATGTCGATCTCCACCCGGCCTGCACCCGGGCCCGTCTCGGCGTTCAGCCGGGTCACCACGTCCTGTTGGCGGTCACTGACACCGGCACCGGCATGAGCCCGGAGGTGCAATCCCGGAACTTTGAGCCTTTCTTTGCGACCAAGCGCGATGGGCAAGGCACGGGGCTGGAATTGGCGACGGTGCAGGGCATCGTCGAACAGATCGGGGGCTACATGGAAGTGTACAGTTTACCGGGCCTGGGCACGACCTATAAACTTTACCTGCCGGCATTCACACCGCCGCCGGGGACCAAGGTAACGGCAGGTCCGCCGGATCAGTCGCCGAAAGAGCGCCGCGACCGGGTACTGCTGGTGGATGATGAGCCGTCCGTGCGCGCCGTAACGATGCGCCTGTTGGAAAGCCTCGGGTACGAGGTCCTGGAGGCGGCCGGCACCGCGGAGGCGTTGAACCTGGTGGAAGGTGGCCGGGAAGATATTGATCTGTTGATGACCGACGTCCTTATGCAGGGCCGGAACGGCCGGGAGTTGGCCGATACGCTCCGCCGCCGTGACCCGAACCTTAAAGTGTTGTTCCAGAGTGGCTATATGGGCGATGTTCTGGCGCGTCACGGCATCGTGGAGTCCGAAATGGCGTTTTTGCAAAAGCCCTTCACACGGGAAGTCCTGGCCAGAAAGGTTCACGAAGCGCTCGGCCGGCCGTGCGCGGAGCTATCCGGCAGGGAAGCTCAACCCGTCATCGGTCCGAACGTCCGGAAACGCAATTTGGGACCTCGCCCGGATCCCATCCCGGACCACGTAACGTAATGTCATCTCGGTGGTCATCGCCGCCGGCCTGATGCGCGGTACCGGCCGTTTCAACCTCGCCAAGGCTTGGTGGCGCGTTCGGCCGGTGTGGGGGCGGCCCTGAGCAACCTGACGCCCGGTTCCTGGTGCAAGCCTTTGGGTACCCGGCGGGTTTTCTAACCTTAAGCGCCATTGCGATCTGTGGGCGCTCGCACATTCTCTCCTGGAAGATTATTACTTAAGGTGAGGAAACAGTTTCGTTCGAAAGCCAAGCCGTGTTTTTCTTTTTCCCGATCCCTGAATTCTGGAAGACACTGCTCATCACGGCCATCGCGATCCTCACGCTGGCGGGCATCATGACCCGGCCATTCCGATGGAACGAGGCCGCCATCGCCCTGGCCGGTGCGGCCCTCCTGCTTGGGCTGGGCCTGGTCAGCCCCCTCGATGCCGTCCGCACCCTGGCGGAGGATTGGAACACGTTTTTCTTTTTTCTCGGCATGATGGGCCTGTCCACCCTGGCCGAGGCCGCCGGTTTGTTTGACTGGCTGGCCGTCCAGGCCGCACGCTTCGCCGGCCGGAGCGCCGCACGGCTCTTCGTGAACGTCTTTGTGCTTGGCAGCCTCATCTCAATGCTCCTGTCCAACGATGCCACCGCGCTGATCCTCACCCCGGTTGTCTATGTGATCGTGACCAAGCTGCGGCTGCCGGTATTGCCCTTCATGTTTGCCTGCACCTTTATCGCCGACACCGCCTCCTTTCTGTTGCCCATCAGCAACCCTACGAACATCATCGTGCTCTCGCATTTTCCGCTGGATCTGTTGACCTTCCTGCGGCTGTTGAGCCTGCCGTGCCTGGTCGCCATCGGAATCAACCTCGGAGTGTTCTTCCTCGTGTACCGGAAACAGCTTCGGGGCCGCTTCGACGTCCAGCGGCTGCCGCCCGCCGCCGAGACGGTCAGGCATAAGCTGTATTTCCGGTACACCTGCGGCGTGCTGGCCGCCGTGGCGGCTGCCTACGTGACGGCTTCCGCGCTCAAGTTTCCGCTCTCGATCGTGGCCATGGGCGGGGCCTTGCTGCTGCTGGCCGGCGCTCTGCTCTGGAGGTGCACGACCTTGCGTGAAACCGCCAAGGGCATTTCCTGGTCAATCTTCGGCTTCATTGCCGGCATGTTCGTCGTGGTGCGGGCCGTTGAGGATACCGGGCTCACCGCCGCCTTCGGCCAGTGGCTGTTGCGGCTCTCCGGCGGCACGAGCCTCGGGGCCGTCGCAGTGGGAACCGCCGGTGCAGCCTTGGGCACCAACCTGATCAACAACGTGCCGATGGCCGTGGTGATGGGCTCGGCGCTGGACAGCGTCCGGCACGCGCCCCCCGTCATCCAGCACGGATTCATTGCCGCGACGATCTTCGGCTGCGCGCTGGGTCCGAACCTCACGACGGTCGGTTCGTTGGCGACGGTGCTCTGGCTTTTGATCTTACGACAGAGAAACGTCGACGTTTCGGGGCTCGACTATGCGAAAGTCGGCGTAATCGTGACGCCGCTGATGCTGTGTGCCGGGGCTTTGGCCATCTGGTTGCTTCTCGGGTAATTCCCGTGGTTGGAAGCCTTGACCTACCCAGCACACCGCGGGCACCACGTAAGAGTTCACACGGCGAACACGGCGAGCCACGGCGAACACGGCGGGAAGAGGAAATTATCCGCAGAACACGCAGAAGAACGCAGAAAAGAGAAAACATCCACAGATTAACACAGATTACACAGATTAAGAGGACATGGCGGCAACTCTAAGGTTGACGCTCGCACCTAACCCCCAATGCCGCCGCTCCGACCTCCGACCTCCGAACCCTTTCCCCTTCTCCCTCTTCCCGCCGTGTTCGCCGTGTTCCGCCGTGTTCGCCGTGTGAACTCTTACGTTGTGCCCGCCAAACCCGCTGTGCCCGCCGTGTGACCGAATTCTACCCGGCACACGGCACTACTTCGAGGGCGGCCCGCCGGATCGCCGTGACGGCCAGGCCGATCTCAGCGTCCGTCACGCAGTACGGCAACATCAGGACGATCACGTCGCGGATCGGCCGGGTCAGCAACTGGTGCCGGCGAGCCGCCTGGCAGACTTTTGAGCCGATCTGCTCGCGCCAGTCGAACGGTTCGCCGTTCGGCTGGCCCAGTTCGATTCCGGCGATGAATCCGCACTGGCGGACGGCGCGCACGCACCCTAAGGATTGCAGGCCGGCCAGTTGTTCGCGCAGCACCTCGATTTTGTGCACCAGCCGGCCAAGCGTGTTCTCACTTTCAAACACCTCCAGGTTGGCGAGGGCTACCGCGCACGCCAGCGGGTTGCCCGTATAACTGTGGCCGTAGAAAAAGGTCCGCAGGTCTTCGTAACGCCCCAGGAAACCGTCGAAAACGCGCGCCGTCGTCAGGGTCGCGCCAAGCGGCAGGTATCCGCCCGTCAGGCCTTTGGCCAGCACCAGGAAATCGGGTTGGACCCCTTCGTCGTGCTGGTAAGCAAACATTCGCCCGGTCCGCCCGAAACCGGTCATGACTTCATCCAGGATGAGGAAGACGCCCCGGCGGCGGCACCAATCCTGAAGCCGGACCAGGAGACCGGGCGGCCACAAGCGCATCCCGGCGGCCCCTTGCACCAGGGGTTCGATGACCACCGCCGCGATGCCGGCGTTATCGAGCCTTTCGAGGTCGTCCAGGCCGCTCACCCGCGTTACGGGAAAATGGTGGGCGGCGAAGCGGTCGTGAAACAGGGAGATGCCTCCAAGGCTCGATGCACCGAATGTGTCGCCGTGGTAGGCGTGATCGAAAGCCGCAAACCCGGTTCGTTGCGGCTGGCCATTCTGTTGAAAATATTGAATGGCCATTTTCAAGGCCACCTCGATACCCGTCGAGCCGTCGTCGGAGTAGAAGACCCTGGTGAGGGCCGTGTCCGCCACCAGCGAGACCAGGCGTTCGGCCAGCAGCGCGGCAGGCGCATTGGTCAATCCCAGGAACGACGCATGGGCGAGCTGGTCCGCCTGCGTATGCAAGGCACGGCTCAGGCGTGGATGCTGATGCCCGTGCAGGTTGGTCCAGATCGAGGAATTGCCGTCGAGGTAGCGGTGACCCCGGTCATCCTGGAGCCAGGCGCCCTGCCCTGAGGTAACCAGAACCGGTTCCTGGGCCAGCCACTCCTGCATCTGGGTAAACGGATGCCACACATGACGCCGGTCCGCTTGCCGGGCGCGAGAGTAAGGGGGGATCATGGCTCGAGGGTGGGACCGGCGGGCGGGACGGGCGGGGCGGCCGCTTCACTGCGCAAACGCCCCAGCTCGCGGTCAGCCCAGACGACGTCGTCGTAAGCCGCCCTCCGGCGCTGGTATTTGCGAAACAGGATTTCACGAAATTCGGTCAAATCATCCAGCAGCGGCTCCTCGTAGTAAGTCCAGCGCTCCTCGTCGGCACGTTTGCCCTGGAACCGCCAGCTTCCGCCTTGTTTGATGACTCGGACCTCGCGCTTGCAGCCGTCCGCAAGTTTCTGGGTCCAGGCATGACGGTTGTGCATAGTGCGGCAACTTTAATTTGCGGCGGGGAACAGTCCACGGTAATTCGAAACCCTTGCGTTCTGGTTGGCCGATCCTCTGTTATTTGTTATCGACATTGCTGCTGGGAGCATTGCTCGCGCCGCCCCTCTTTTATGTCGGCCAGCACGCGGCGACGGTTCCCGCCTTGGGGTTCCTGGCCGAATCGGATTTTCGCCGTTACTTCAACCGGGCGATCCTGGCCGGCGCGCTGATCTCGTTTTATCCCCTGCTCCGCTGGGTGGGCTGGCGCAACCTCAGCGGCCTGGGGCTAAGGCCGGACCCTCACCGTTGGCGGCACCTGGCCGGCGGCTTTCTGATCTCGTTCGTGACGATCATCCTGCTTGGAATTGTCCTCACCAATTTCGGCATCTACCACTGGAAACGCCCGCTGCCCTGGAACCTGCTGCCGCGGGTGCTCGCCAGCGCCCTGACCGTTGGCGCGCTGGAAGAAGGCCTGTTCCGCGGCCTCTTCCTGGGGGTCGCAAAGCGGCATGCCCGGCCGGTAACCGCGGCGGTGTTTGTCTCGGCGCTCTTTGCGATCCTGCATTTCCTCAAGCCGGTTGAAGATGCCTCGTTACCGGTGCGATGGTATTCGGGCCTGGCGCTGATTCCGCAGATCTTCGGCCAATTTACCGAGCCGCAACTCGTGGTGGCCGGTTTCACGACGCTTTTTGTGCTCGGGATGATGCTCGCCCACGCCACCCTGCGCACCGGATCGCTCTGGCTGAGCATCGGGCTGCACAGCGGGCTGGTATTCGGCAAAATGGGTTTCAACAAGCTTGCCAAACGGGTCGCGGACACGATGCCGTGGTTCGGACCCGACCTGACGATCGGCCTCGGGTCGGTGCTGGTCCTTCTTTTCGTCTGGTTTCTAAGCTGGTACTTCTTTCTGCGTGAACGCTCTTTTGCGTCCGTGGTGGAACACGCTCGTTGAGCTGCTCTACCCGAGCCATTGTTTCGGTTGCGGCCATGCGGTCGAAGAAGGTTGGACGTTGTGCGCCCCCTGTGAGGGTCAGGTGCGGCGCATCCGCCCGCCTTGCTGCTCGATTTGCTCCCGGCCGTTTCCCGGGTCGGTCGAGGTCGTGCCCCGATGCACCAACTGCGAGGACCGGACGTTCGCCTTCGAATCGGCCGTCGCCGTCGTCCAGGCACAGGGTTTGACCCGGGAACTGATCCACCGGTTCAAGTACCAGCGCCAGTTTCACCTGCGGCGCGTGCTCGGCGCCTGGCTGCTCGCCGGATTCTCGGATCCCCGGCTGGAAGCGGAACCGGTGGATGCAATGGTGCCGGTGCCGCTCCACCCGGTCCGGCTGCGCGAGCGCGGTTATAACCAGGCCGAAGCCCTGGCTTCGATCGTAAGCAAGCAGACTGGCGTGCCGGTCTGCCCTTGCCTGCGGCGGGTCCGCTACACCTTGACCCAAACGCGGTTTGACCGGGTCCAGCGCAGGCGGAACTTGCGTGGCGCCTTTGCGCTGCGCAAGAATACGGGCGTCAGTGGCAAACGATTACTCCTCATTGATGATGTCCTCACGACCGGATCGACCCTGCACGAATGCGCCGCCGTACTGCTGGACCACGGCGCACGATCCGTGCGGGCGCTGACCGTTGCCCGCGGCTGACGACAGACAACCCCTTATGGCAATTTTCCCGAAACCGTCTCTTAAACTCGGAAATCTGAAAAAGCGCGATATGCCCGAAGGCCTCTGGCAAAAGTGTCCGGAGTGCGGTGAGGTGATTCACAACCTGGAGCTCAGCGGAAACCTGAAGGTCTGCCCCAAATGCGACCATCATTTCACCCTCTCGGCTGCCGAACGAATCCAAAACCTTTTGGACCCGGAAACGTTCCAGGAGTTTGACGCCGAGCTTACGTCCGTTGACGTCCTCAACTTCAAAGGGGTTGCCACCTACCAGGATCGATTGAAAAGTTACCAGGCGAAAACCGGGCTGCGAGACGCCGTGATCAGCGGGTTCGGGTCGATCGCAGGCCACCGCACCGGGCTGGCGGTGATGGACTTCAATTTCCTGGCGGCCACCATGGGTTCGGTCGTGGGCGAGAAGATCACCCGCATGGTCGAGCGCAGCACGGCCGACCGCCGGGCCGTGGTGATCGTTTCCGCTTCAGGCGGTGCACGGATGTACGAAGGTATGCTCAGCCTGATGCAGATGGCTAAAACCAGCGGCGCGCTGGCGCGGCACGCTGAAGCCCGGCTGCCGTACCTCTCGATTCTCACCCATCCTACCACGGCGGGGGTGATGGCCAGTTACGCTTCCCTGGGCGACCTGATCCTGGCCGAACCAAAATGCATGGTCGGCTTCGCCGGACCTCGCGTGATTCGCGAGACCACGCACCAGGAGTTGCCCCCCGGCTTTCAGACGGCCGAGTTCCTCAAGGAGCACGGGTTTATCGACTTGATTGTCCACCGGCGCGACTTACGTTCGACGTTGGCCAGAATCCTCGACTACCTGGGGGCATAAACCTTTCCCGCCTTGAGCGCTACCTGCCGTGCCGCCCTCAAATGGCTCTTCGGTTTACAAAGCCGGGGCGTAAAGCTCGGGCTGGATAACGTCCGTGCGCTCCTGGGCGGTCTCGGTCATCCGGAAGCCGGCCTCCGTTGCGTGCACGTGGCCGGCACGAACGGCAAAGGTTCGGTCTGCGCAATGGCCGCTGCCGTGACGCGTGCCGCCGGCGTGCGAACGGGCCTTTTTACCTCACCGCACCTGGTGCGATTCAATGAACGCATCGAGGTCGACGGCGTGCCGATCTCCGATGACGAGATCGTCGACGGGCTCTCGACCATCCGTTCTCAGGTCGAGGTCCATCCGGCGACCTTTTTCGAAATCACGACGGCCCTTGCGTTCTGGCATTTTCAGCGCCGGCAGGTTGATCTGGCCGTGCTTGAGACCGGGCTGGGTGGAAGGCTGGACGCCACCAACGTGGTGCAACGGCCCCTGGGCTCCGTGATCACGGCCATTGACCTGGACCACCAGTCCATTCTTGGGCAGACCCGCGTCGAGATTGCCCGCGAAAAGGCAGGCATCATCAAACCCGGCGTCCCGGTCGTATCCGGGCCGCAGGTCGCGGAAGTCGCCGCCGTGCTGCGCCAGATCGCCGGGGAACAGCATGCCTCGCTGAGTTTCGTGTCGAAGCCCGTCGCCGGGTATGAAGTCGGGCTGTTCGGTTCGCACCAGCGGTTGAACGCCGCCATCGCTCTGGCCGGACTGAGCGCGGCAGGGTTTGACCTGCCGGAAACTGCCGTCCGCCGTGGCTTGCGGGACGTATCCTGGCCGGGCCGTTTCCAAATGGTGAGACCCGGGCTGGTCATCGACGGCGCGCACAACCCGGCGGCCAGCCGGCGGCTCGCGGCGACCTGGCAGGAATACCGCCCCCAGGAGCGGCCCCTGGTGATCTTCGGCGGTTTGCGCGATAAAGCCCTCTCTGAAATGGTCGCCGCGCTGGGGGATATCGCGGCGGAATTTTTCCTGGTCCCCGTGAATAACGCGCGCGCGGCCGACCCGGGACAACTCGCGTCCTCCCTGCCGCCCGGCATTCCGCACCGGGCCTTCGGCTCCGTCGCAGACGCGTTGCGCGCCGCCGAGGGACGCCGGAATGAGGTTCTGGTAACCGGTTCGCTTTTCCTGGTCGGCGAAGTCCTCGCTATCCTCGAAGGGCCGGGCGGCCGACAGGAACGCAGCGAGCAGTGATTGACAACGCGCCTTAAAAACGTTGTGATGCGGCCGTGAACGCCGGCCTTTCCGCGATCCGACCTGAAGAAACGCCCTACCTCTGCCACCCCGGTAGCCAGGGTGGGATTATGTGCGTTTTTCTCCTGGAGGCGCCGCCGCGCTCCAAAGCCATCCCCTATTCCTGTCTGCTCTCGATTGATACCCTGGGCGAGCACACCATTGCATTGCGTTATACTCACGCCGACGTATTCCTGTCGCTCGGGCGCACTTTCGCCGGCCGGAACCAGTTACTGGACGATTTCACCAGCTGCAGGGTGGCACTCCTCCGCGCTTCCCCCACCCTCAGGATAGAAATCCGAACCGACGCCGTTGAGGAACGGCCGGAAAAGTTTTGAGTGACGGGTAGGGTTTGCAGTTCGGAGTTCGGAGTTCGGGGTTCGGAGGCGTCATCGAACCGGGTCCAACCTTTCCGTGAAACACGCTCACACGGCACCCACGGCGGGTGTGGCGGGCACAACGTAAGAGTTCACACGGCGACCACGGCGAGCCACGGCGACCACGGCGGAAAGGCAGGAATCATCCGCAGAACACGCAGAAGAACGCAGAAAAGAGAATACATCCACAGATTACACAGATTGACACAGATTAAGGGCACACGGCGCCACGGCGGAAGCCATGCCACCCGGCGCCTCTTCATTTGTGGCATTCTCTGCCGCTCCGAACCTCGAACCCCGAACTCCGAACGCTTTTCCCTTCTTCCCGCCGTGTTCGCCGTGGCCCGCCGTGTTCGCCGTGTGAACGCTTACGTTGTGCCCGCTCTCTTCCACCGTGCCCGCCGTGTGCCCGACACCCGCCACCCTTACTCACGGCAGCCCCACCGGTTTATCATGGCGTTATTGATCCCGTGCCGGACCACCGGGTGGCGCACAGAAATGTAGAAGTGCAGCCATGGCGAAAGCTCGCCGAGTTTTTTCCGGTAGAGGCTGCGCAGCCGGGTAATTTCCTCGAGTAGGACGTCGCCGCTGAGGTCCGTTTGCCGGCCGGACCGCACCATCTGCTCCGCGGTTACTTCCGCGATTTCCAGGCAATACCCGATGACCTTGGCTACCGTTACGGCGCTCAGGCCGCCCGGCTCGGCAATCGTCCGCTCGGCGATGAACCGGGAATAATTATCGATCGACAAGCACCGGCATCGCCACTTGTCGCAGGCATCGGTTCGCGCCAGCGGAAAACGCGCATGGGCCAGAAAGTCAGTGAGACCCCAGCGTATCCTCGGAGCGGGAGGCTCCGCAAAATTGTACGCGAAATTGAGGCTTATCCGGCTGATCTCGATCAACTCATCGGCCGACAACTCTCGAAATCGAGCCACGCCCGGTTGCCCTGCCAACTCATTCATGCCGCAGCACCGGTGTGCGAGGTGCCGTCCAACCGGCCCGGGCTAAGAACCGGCCCCGTTCGAACGGGTTTTTCTCTTCTTTTCCCGAATTTCAAACGCCAGGGACAACACGCGGCGGTACTTTGCCTGGCCAACGGCCACCAGTTTGAGGTGGAGATCTGTCTTCTCGTTGATTTCATGGAGCGCCCGGTCGATCGCGCGCTGCTTCAGGTTCGGCCAATGCACCAGGCATTTCTCGCTGATGATGTTGCCCTGAGCATCACGCACTTCATCGACGCCCAGCACCTTCCGAATGTGCGGAATGGAAACCCGTTTAAGCCCGACGTGCCGCCAGTTCCACGCCCATTCGTACAACCGGATCGAGTACTGGCTCGCCAGTTTGACGCTGGCCCGCTCGGCGTCCGCCTCCTGGTGATGCCGGAGCCGCTCCAGGTGCGAATGCAAACCGGGATCGATGTGCAGCACCATCTTCTTGTCGACCATCGTGATTGAACTCAACCATCGCGCATAAAGCACCGAGTTCTGCTTGTCGTCGTTGTGCAAGACCAAGCGATGGTAGGTCAAAAGTTTCATTGCTGCGGATTGCAAATCAAAATCGTCAAAATCGAACGCGGTCACGCCCGGTTTTAATCGTTCAACGATCTCCAACACGATTTGCCGCTCGTCCGGCGTCAGCTTGTAAAACGCCTCAATCAGGTCATCTCCAAACCCAAGCTGCGCTTCGGGCTCCGGAGCTGGCAACGCGCCAAAAACTTTGTTGTATTTACGCACTTTACTTTTTCCAGCTAAGGATGTTACACATCCTATACATCATTTCGTTTTTCCGAAGAAACTAAAAATGGTCAGCACGAAGGAAAGTCGTCAGGCGGCGGGCACGGAAATATCCAAATGGTCGTTTTCAGCGGATGGCAAGCCGCTGTCGTTAGATGAATTCCTGGAAGGTTACCGCAAGCAGGGGACGTTTTTTGAAGGCAAAGAACAGTGGCTCAAAGGGGTTAACCGGGTCACCTGGGAGAATTTCTTTTTGGTCTGCACCGAAGAATTGGACGACATCTCGCAACGCGCTGCAAAGATGTTGATTCAATACTGTCTAGAAATTTTGGAAGATGTTGCTTCACGGATCCGCGGGCCCGTTTCCGCCCCCAAGCTCGCCGACGCCATGAAGCGCGAGTTCGATGAACAATACGATAACCCGGTTTACCAGTTTCAGTGGGCCATGCGCCACGACGCGGTACGGGAGGCGGTCACCAACGCCGTGCTTAATCGTTGGGGCAAGTAAACGGCCCCCCGCTCACCACCTTCATCCGCCGCGGTAAGGCCACCGGCCGCCGGCCGTCACCAGGCCGTTTTTTTGGCCACAAAGATTAAACTACGTTTTTATGATTTGTTATTTACACCGGCCGGTCCCCCCGCTTCAATGGCTCGACCATGGCCGTGACGCGCGCCCCCTCCCCGCCTGACGCGAATCCCGCGCCGGCCACTACCTCGCAACAAGAACAGCAACCGAAGCGGGGCCGGCTGAAGCCGAACCCGGACCAGCGGCCGATCCGCCGCGACCGGATCGGATTTGTTTCCTCGCCGGCCTTGCTCGCGGCGTGGGTCCTCTGCTTCGGGCTGGCCTGGTGGACCCTGCCCGTACTGGGCGGGTGGGCGCTGCTGCCGCTCTTCGTCCTCCCTACCGTGGCGTGGTACGCCGCCCCGCCGGGCCGGGCATCCCGGGTCACCGCCCGGCTCGGCGGGCTAAGCTGGAACCGAAGCGACTTTTGCCGCGGCTGGCTCATCACCGGCGACACCGGCGCCGGCAAGACCTTCGCCATCAACACCCTGCTGCATTCGGTCTTTGCGCACGAGCCGGACTGGGGAGGCTTGTGCTGCGACGAGAAAGGCATCTATCACGAGACGCTGGTCACCATGGCCGCACGCTATGGACGGGAGGCCGACCTGGTACTCCTCCAGACGCGCCCCGATCACGCCGGATCCGGGTGGGCTCCGCCGGCCCGGTTCAACCTTCTTTCCGACGCAACCATCCCGAGCTCAACTTATGCCCAGGCCATCGTCGACACGGCTGCAAACCTGAACGCCGGATCCGAAGACAAAGGGTTTTTCAAAACGCAGGCGCATAAGCAAATCAGCCAGGCCATTCATCTGATGCGCCTCCTTGAACTTACGCCAACCCTGCAGCACGTGAACGAAATCCTGCAATCCGAGCCGATGCTGAAAGCAGCCCTTCAGCGGCTGGAACCGCTGGTGCAGGCAGGCGCGGACGCGGCCCGGCAGTGCCGCGACCATTTCCTCAATTTCATGCGCCAGCCAGTCGAGCAACTGGGCGGGGTGCGCGCGACCGTCGATAACTACCTCGGCTATTTCAGCCATCCTGACATCGTGGAGGTCTTCGGTGCGGAGCAGAATACCTTCGATTTTACCGCCATCGACGCAGGCGCAATCATCTGCCTTTCGATGCCGCAGAAGTTCCAGACCGAGCGCCGGTACGTCACGACGCTCTTGAAGCTCCTGTTCTACACTCACGCGCTTCGCAGGTTCGACCCGCGAGCGCCCGGACACCGCCGGCTCGACGAGGATAACCTTCTCATCTGCTGGCAGGATGAAGCGCAGCGTTTCATGACCGAATCGGATGGAAACGTGGACGTGAACCGGCAAACCCATACGACCACGGTCATGGCCGCCCAGTCCAAGACCTCCTTCCTGCCCGCCCTGCAAACGAAGGAAAAAGCCGAGGTCACCCTGCTCAACCTTCGTAACCGCGTCATTTTCAGGGCTGCCGACCGGGCGTGCGCCGAAAGTTCGGCCGATTTTATCGGCAAGAAGATGCGCTGGAAAAAAACCTATACCCGAAGCAAAGGCCAAACCAGCACCTCGCGCACCAAAGAAGAGGAGTACCTCGTCAAGCCGCACGAACTGATGGCCCTGCCAAAGTTTACGGCCATCGTGAAGCATTGTGAACAGGGCTACCGGAAATGCGTGATTCGTCCCGTTAACCCGGATGGCCAGGTCCCGGACTGGTATCCGGCAGGACGGTGATGGGCAGGGGGGTGGAATGCCACAAATGCCACAAGCGGAAAATGCCGCAACTGCAGCACCCTTATTCCTGCAGTTGAGGGCGCCACGCATCAGCAATCAACGGCCTGCCGCCAATAGCAAATCCCCGAAGGCATACGTTTGATTGCATCGGGCATTCTCCGGTTCACCACATTTGCCCTTCACCTCTTCTGTCCGGTACTGAACAAATGCCAAGAGCCCCCAACCGAAGTCGGTCATTTGCGGCATTTGTGGCATTCTTCTGCTGCTTCCGTTGTGCCATTTGTGGCATTTTTCCGCTTGTGGCATTTGTGGCATTCCCCCCGTTACCCGTTCCGGTGGAACGCAACTTCCCGCGGGTCGAGCTGCGACTGGCACTGGCGCAGGGCCGTCTGAAAATCCACCATTCCCAGGTCGCGACTGGAAAGCATCTGGTCATGCAACTCCTGCTCGTTGCCGCGCATGATCACGGCTTCCACTTTCGGCGCGTGGACCAGGACTTCGCGAACGGCCAGCCGTCCCCCGCCCCGTTTCCGCAGGAGACGCTGATTGATGGCGATCCGGAGACTGCGGGCCAGCACGTAACGCATCTCGGCGGCGCGCTCGGCGGGCCCGAGCAGCAGGTAGCGTGAGATGGCTTCGACCACGCTTTGCGCGTGCAGGCAGGAGATGACGAGGTGCCCCGTCTCTACGGCCTGGAGGGCGGTAACGGCCGTGTCGGCATCCCGGATCTCGCCGAGCATGATGACGTCGGGATTTTGCCGGAGCGCTTCTTTCACGCCTGCCGCGTAAGATTCAACATCGATCCCAACCTCACGCTGGATGACTTCCGCGCGACGGCACTGGAACTCGAATTCGACCGGGTCCTCAATGGTGATTATCTTGGCGTCGCGCTTGCGATTCAAGACCTCGAGCAGCGCGGCGATCGTGGTGGTCTTGCCGGAACCTGTCGGCCCGGTTACCAGCACCAAACCATCCGGCAAGTTCAGGAATCGGTCGACCAGGGCAGCGGATAACCCCAGTTGGTCAGGGTCGTCCGGAGGGGCATCCGGCAACGGACGCAGCGAGGCGAACAAGTCGCGGCGGGATCGGGCGACATTGACCCGGAACCGTTTTCCGTACAGGGCCGCGGTGAAATCGAGGGCCGCGAATCTGGCGGTGACCAGCGGCAAGTCACCTGCGGGCGCCGGCGCTTGCGCCAGGAGCGCGCGGATCATGGCCTGCACCTCCTCGCAAGTCAATGCGCCGTCTTCAGCAAGGCGGGTGACGCGACCGTCCAGCCGGGCCGTAATCTGATTTTGAAGCAGGGAGACGTCACTGACTTCGTGGTGCCGCACGAAGTCCACGATCACTCGAAAGCGTTGCTGTTCCTGGCTGCCTGGGTCTGGGGTCACGACGTAATGCTGCCGCCTGCTGGTCCGGTGTTCCTGCCCGCCCGGGTGAAAACTTCTCCCGGGTGAGGGCGGCCCGCGCCGTCTCGGGCTAACGCGGATTTATTTTGGCGCTGTTCTGCGGGTGAACCGGGCAGATGACGGGCGCATTCAGGTCGCTCCAATTCTCGTAATCTGCGTTCGGGTTATGGGGGCAACGCGGAACGCCGAAACGGAAGTAACGGCGAAATTCATCGACGTTCATGGCCGTGGCCGTCCCCACGTGATCCCGGGAATATTCGTCCTTTGCCGCCTCGATCAACAGCATGTTAGCCAGGCATTGCTTCTCGTCCTGCCGGTCAAGCGTTCCGAGAACGGCAACGGTCACGACCCCGCTGACGGCGGCAATTATCGCCAGGACAACCAACAGTTCCACCAGTGAGAAGGCGCGTTCGGCGGCCAAGCAAGAGCACTTGCGCGGTTGGGGCATCTGACAATCTATATCAGCGGTAGGCTTCATAGTTTCCAAGCTCATCCTTGGTCAGAAAGTCCTGTAGAACTTTCTGGGTAACCTGGTTGAGCGCTTTGAAGACGTTGGTGCCGGTCAGACAATCACCGGCCAGGCGGGGTAAACGCCGGCGCCCCACTTCCAGAAACAGGTCGAGCGCTTCGACCGGAACGAGTTCTGACTTCGGCAGGTCGCGCTTATTGTAGAAGGCGGTCACGGCCAGGTCCGAGAGGTCACGCTCCATCCCTTGCAGATTCTCTTCGAGGTTTTTCAGGCTCTCGATGTTTGCCGGCAGGCGGTTCCATTGCGAATCGACGACAAAGACCAAGCCGTCCACGCCACGGAGCACGAGCTGGCGCGTTGAGTTATACATGACCTGCCCCGGCACAGTCCAAAGCTTGAAACGCACCTTGAAGCCCTTCACCGTTCCGCCGTCGATCGGCAGAAAATCAAAAAACAACGTGCGATCGTTCTGCGTAGGAAGCAGCAGCAGTTTTCCCCGGTCCTGGGCGTCAACCCGCTCGTGAATGTAGCCAAGACTGGTGGTTTTGCCGCCGAGCGCGCACCCGTAGTACACAATTTTGAACTCAACCTCTCCCTTAACGAAGTTGATGAATGACATAATCGCGAGCTGCCGGCAGCCGCACGGCATGAGTGGTTTTCATGGTCCCCAGGTGCTGACTGCTGACTATCTTAACGGCGCAGGATTTACAACCCTCCGGTTCGGCCGGGGGCGACGATCCTGGAGGGCGTGTGATGCCGGGGCGGTGAACTCGGCCATGCCGGGGCTTCCGGCCCATTCCCGCTAATGATCAATGACGGTCCTGAACCCGATCCGCGCGTCCCTGGTCACAGGGCTCAGGTGCAGTATCCGCCGGGTCAGGTCGGCATTCTCGTTGCCGAAATTGCCGCCTTTGATGACGGGGGTCCCGTCGGCGTCAAACGACGCCGTCCATTCGGAAACGTTGCCGGCCATGTCGTACGCGCCGTACGGACTCCGGTCGATCTTCCAGGCCGCCACGTCACCCGGGCCGGGAACGGCGACCCGGTTCGGGCCGGCCAGATTGGCCGCATCCGGTCGTGGTGCATTGCCCCACGGGTAGTGCCAGCCGCCCGGGCCTCGGCCGGCCTTTTCCCATTCCTCTTCGGTCGGTAACCGGCGTCCGCGCCAACGGGCGTAAGCATAGGCGTCGAACCAGTCGACGCAGGCAGCCGGGGCATTCGGGGTAACCTGATGGCCATGAAATTTCGAATAGCTGAACGCGGCCCGGCTGAACTCGTCCCACTCCGGGCTGCGGTGGCTTTTACCCCGGGGCTGATTCGGGTGATCGTAGTCGGTTCGGTCACCGACCTGGTCGAGAAATAAAGCGTACTGCCAAACCGTTACCTCGGTGGCATCGATGCGGAAGGCGCGGGTTGACCTGATCTGCCCGTCCTGAAAAACGAATTCACCGGCCGGCACCAATACATCCGGGAATTCTTTGGGACGCCAGTAGCGTCCCTCCGGCGCCGTGCCGAGCATGCGATGATGAAACTGCACCCACGTCGTGTGAATGGCGTGACGGCACTCGACGCACACCGTCCCGGCAACTGCGCCGGCGATACCCAGAAGGCCAAACCGCCAGCGGCGTTTCGACCGGCGCGCCTGCTGATGACGGCGCCTTCTGGCCATAACTTCGACGAGCAGGCCGGCCGTTCCCGGCAGACCCGCAGACGAGCCTTCACCAACTCCCGTCCCTCCCGGCAAATCGCGATGTTCCCGCTCATCACGTTTCCGGACCGCTTCCATCAGCACATATTCCCACCCGCCCCGGATCGTTTCAGCAGGAGCCCGCGCGGAAGCATCCAGCAACGTGAAAGTGCCTCGCTTCCAGCAGAGCACTTCCAGCAACGCCGCATCTCCCGACCGGCCATCGGCTTCGGCGTGAACGATGGCGCCGCGCCTCAGGAAAATGCGCCCCTGCTTCTTACCGCTCTGAACTTCCAGGCAGCCGGTGCGCTGGGCAAGGCAGGCCATCTGAATGATGTCGAGCAGTGCAAAATCGTGTATCTGGCCCGAAAATCCTTCGCGATTACCTTCGGATTGCATCCACGCTCGTTCCTGGCCGGGCTTTCCAGCTATAGGCAGGGGGCTATAAGGGTGGCGCTGCCCGGCGGGTGCAGGCCCGCCTCGCACCGGTTCTCCGCCGCTAGACTTTGCGTCGCAATTCTCGCTGGCCCTCCCGGGGGGCGATTCGCACGACCTCTTCCTTGGCGCGGATCGTTCCGGATTTCGACAGCAGGATGGCTACCCATCGCGTCGCCTCAAAATTGGACAGGATGATGACCACAATCACGGTCAACGGCACACAGAGAAACGCGCCGGTCACGCCCCAGAGGGTCCCCCAGAATATCAGGGCCATGATCACCGTCAGGGGGCTGAGGTTGAGGGATTCGCCCATTACATTCGGCTCGACAATATTGCCCATGAGCTGGGCGAGGGCGGTGAGCCCGAATCCGACAATCAACACGGGGCCGAGGTGATCGAACTGCACCGCGGCAAGCGAGGTGGGTAGCAGCGTTGCGATGATCACGCCGAACGTGGGAATGAAGTGGAGGATGAAGATGAGGAGAGCCCAGAATTCTGCAAAATCCACGCCGACCAGCCGGAGAAGGAAATAGGAGAGCAGCGCGGTGACCAGGCTCACCGCCGTCTTCACGCTCAGGTAAGTATGGATGTCACGATCGATCCGGTAGAGAATCCGCAACGCCCGTTCCCGCCGGAGCGGATCCGGAAACAAGGCATTGAGCTTGACGGTCGCGAACCGGAATTCGAGCAGCATAAAAAGGCCGTAGATAAACACCAGCGTAATGCTCTCGAGGATCTGAACCACACTCTTGGCCACGGCGGCGAATACCGGTCCCAGGTCGATGGCCTTGAGCAGGTCGCGCAGTTCGGCCGGCTCCTCGATTCCGAGCCAGCTGAAAAACTCTTGTTGCAACTGCTGGAAACGGGCCTGGTAACGCGGCGCCGCTGCCGCCACGTGGCCGGCGTTGTTGGCGAGGATGGCGAAAAGGGCGTAGCCCACCGCGATGATCACGGCAAAAGAAACGATCCGGGACACGCTCAGCGGAAGCACCCGTCCCGCCAGACGCACTTTCGCGATCTGCCGGTTCAGGATGCTGACCAGGTAAACGACGATGAACCCCGTCACGAGCGGAACCAGAAAGTCCTTGCCGGCGCTCAAAATGAAATAGCTGGCCAGGATAATAATCAATATCGCCGCGGTACCGGCCACGCGGCGGTAGCGGATCCAGCGCGCAGACACCTGCCAGGGCGGCGATGGTTCAGCGGACGTCATAAGAGTATTGATCACATTGGAAAAACCGGTACCGAAGCGGCCCGAAGTGGCCAGGACGGCACCCGACATCATTTTTTGACTACAACCATTTTTTATCTTCTGTCCACCGGAAGGGCCGCTAACCTAACGCAAAAAGGAATGATTGCGCGGCCTTTTTTTGCTTCGCTTTCCGCGCCCATGCCGTATACCGCCCGGGTGCGAAAGCAGGAGCGTTGCAGGTGAAAGACTGGCATTCCGCCATGGCCCGCGCTATGACATCCACTTTTCCAATTGCCATATGAGACGGGTTTTTCCGATTCAGCAGGAAGCTGCGTACGTCGCGCAGAATCTGGCTCAAGTTGTTCAAAGCCAGCGTGCGACCCGTCGTGCCGCCTGCGCCGCCAGCAAACGAGCGGCTGAGTCGCTCGCTGCCCTGCAGGCGCCGGAGGGGTATTGGTGCGGTGAACTGCTGGCCGACGTTTCCCTCGAGGCCGATTACATCCTGCTGGAACATTGGTTACAGCGCCGGACCCGGCCGGACCCCCTGCCCGAGGTCCGCATCCGCAAAGCCTGCCGTCGCATCTGCTCGCAGATGTTGCCCACCGGCGGATGGCCGATTTACCCGGGCGGGCCCGCTGACGTGAACGTTTCGGTCAAGGCTTACACGGCCCTGAAACTGGCCGGCTACACCGCGGATGATTCGATCCTCAGGCTGGCGCGCGATAAGATCCTCGCCCTCGGCGGGCTGCAGGCATGCAACAGTTATACACGCATCAACCTGAGCCTGCTGGGCCTGTTCCCAAAAAAGTTCGCACCGACCATCCCGCCCGAAATCATCCTTCTGCCGGGCGGCAATTTCTACCCGGGCGGCGTTCTCTACGAGATGGCGTCGTGGACCCGCGCCATCATTATCCCGCTCTCCATCGTCCAGTCCGTGGGCGGCGTGCGCGCCGTTTCCACGGGCCCGGCCATCGATGAACTCTACCAACCGGGCGTGAAGCTCTCCGTCCCAAAGCGGGACCATCTCCTGGCGTTGTTTTTTCATCAACTCGACAAGTTCTTCAAGGTATGGGAACGGCGCGGCCTGCGCGAAGTGCGGATCGCCGCCGTACGCCAGGCGGAGCGCTGGATGATCGAACGTTGCCGCAACAGCGACGGCCTGGCCGCAATTTACCCATCCATCATGTACACCGTGATGGCGCTGGACGCCCTCGATTACCCGTTGGATCACCCCTTCGCCGCCGAAGCGCGCCACCAGTTCGACAAGCTGCTGACTGAGAAGGACGACGAACTGTATTTCCAACCGTGTTTCTCCCCGATCTGGGATACCGCGTACTCGAGCTTCGTTCTCGGTGAGAGTGGCCTGGGCGATGAAAAAACGATGCGCCAGGCTGGCGATTGGTTGCTTTCCAAGGAGGTCCGGCACCGGGGTGACTGGGTCACCAAACGGCCGCACCTCCCGCCTTCCGGGTGGTCTTTTGAATTCCTCAATGATCATTACCCCGACATTGATGACACCGCGATGGTGCTGCTCGGCCTGATGCACGCCCGGGCGTCGGACCCGGAAAAGCAGGCGCGGGTCGAGGCGCGCGCGGTTACCTGGTTGCGGGGCATGCAGTCCCGGGATGGAGGTTACGCCGCCTTTGACGCCGATAACGATTGGAATCTTTTGAACAGCGTCCCGTTTTCGGATCACAACGCCATGCTGGACCCGACTTGCGCCGATATTACCGGCCGGGTTTTGGAGTGCCTGGTACGCCGGGGGGTGTCCCTGCGCGATCCGTCGATCTGGCGGGGTGTCCGCTGGCTGCTCCGTGACCAGCGCGACGACGGCAGCTGGTACGGCCGTTGGGGCGTCGCGTACATTTATGGCACGTTCCTCGCCCTGCGCGGATTGCAGTTTGCCCGTTGCGACGAACGGCGGGTGTTCGAAAAGGCGGCCCGGTTTCTCATCAGCGCCCAAAACCGCGATGGCGGTTGGGGCGAAAGTTGTGCCAGTTACGCTGAAGACCAGTTTGCCGGTGGTGAGAGTACGCCCTCACAAACCGCTTGGGCCTTGCTTGGGCTGGCGGCAGCCGAGCAAACGTCGGGCCCTGCTTTCCAGAGCGGCATCCAGTACCTGGTCGAAACGCAGCAGAAAGACGGAACCTGGCTGGAGCCCCTGGCCACCGGTACCGGTTTTCCGAATGTGTTTTACCTGCGCTACACGATGTACGCGCACTATTTTCCGCTCTGGGTGTTGTCGGTCCATGCTAGGAATTAAGGCGCGAACACGGCGAGCCACGACGACCACGGCGGGAAGAAGGGGAAAGCCAGGCCGGCGCTTCTTCATTTGTGGCATTTTTCCGCTTGTGGCATTTGTGGCATTCTCTGCCGCTCCGAACTCCGAACTCTTTCCCCTTCTTCCCGCCGTGGTCGCCGTGGCCCGCCGTGTTCGCCGTGTGAACTCTTACGTTGTGCCCGCCGTGTGACCGAACTCCGAACTCTACTTCGGGAGCAGAATGTATTCGACCAGGAGGCGGGTGACGCTTTGCGAGGCCAGGGTTTGGTCGAGTTCTGCCTGGGAACGAAACGGCCGCTCGAACAGGTAACCTTCACAGGAGACTCGCAGGAGCGAGGTGGAGAACGGCCACGGATCGACGCGGAAAACGCGGCTGCTGAATTCTGAAGGGTTGATCGAAAGCGTACAACCTCCATTCCCGCGCGTCCACGGCACATCGCCGACGTCGAATGCTCTGGACGGATTCCGGGAAAGCTGCAACGAGAGCAGGTCCCACGTGGCGATTAGCTTGCGATTACGCGAAACCGCCTCCTCCGTGCATCCGGCGCGCGCGGACCAATCCTCGGTGATGAAGGCGAGCAGTTCCTCCCGATGGCGGCGTTGCTCTTTCAGAAATGCGTCCACCATCCCGGCATCCGGCCCGGTGCCCTTCCGGCCGTGCCGCTCGCAAAGACCGGAAAAGTGAAATGACGCCATCAATGCGGCGTAGGCCGAGACTGCCCGTAACTGGTCGATACTCCGTTTCCAGATTTCGATGTGTTCGCTGACCGGCAGATCCTCAAACGTCAACGGAAACCCGGTCTCAGGATTCCAACGCGGACGTTTCTCCCATGGGAAAAAGCCGGCATCGTGCTGCTCCGCCGCATAGCAAAGCGATTCGTGGGGCTGAAACGTTCCGAATTCGGCGTTGCCCCATTCGCGTGCCATCTGGCCCGACATCCATGAATGGGCGACCTGGCTGATGGCAATAGCCGATTCGTCATTCAAGCTCCGTTGGATGATCATGATTTCAATTCCGTTTGGATCGGTCGCGTGTATTTGGCCCCTACGGAGCCGGTGCGGGCGCCGGCCCGTACAACATCACCCACTCACCAAATTCATCCCGACCGTGTTCCCCCTCGCGCCACCCTCGCCGGCGGTAAAATGCGAGGGCGCGCTCGTTTCGACGCAGGCATTTCAGGCGCAACGCGCCCTCGGATCGGTCGAGAAGGTGCTGAAGCAGAGCCGACCCGATGCCGCGCCCCTGATATTCTCGGGCCACGTACAAGTGATGCAGAAAATCGTCCGGCAGATATACACCCGCAAAAGCGATCACCTTACCATCCTGCTCGGCGACGATCAGTTCCTCTTCGAACGTATCCACCAGAAAATCAGATCGCCGGAATCGGGTTCGAGGCAGCCAGACAAAAGTCTCACGGCGGGTCCGGTAATAAATCTCGATGCAGGCTGCCGAATCTGAAGCGGAACAAAACCGGCGAACGTGCACCGGCACCGGGCCGCTCTCAAAAGCGCGGTCGGCATCCCGCAGGCGCCTGCCCAACGCATTCCGCACGGCTGCGCCGATGAAATTACGGCGACGCGGGACGGCGATACGGTCGCCACCCTCAGTCCGCATCGGTCGCAAGATGCGCTCTAAGCATCCATGCCATTTTTTCATGGTCTTCCATCAAGCCGGTCAGGAAATCAGCCGTGCCGGAATCGCCATAATCGTCGTCGCACTTGTCGATGTCTTCACGCAACGTGCGAACGATGGCTTCGTGGTCGTCCGTTAACCGGGCAAGCATCTGGGTGGCCGTGGGGTGCTCACCGGGCGCTTGCTCCTGAAGCCGCGTCAGTTCGATAAACTCACTCATGGAGCCTGCGGCGTATTCACCCAGCGAGCGGATGCGTTCCGCCACTTCATCCGATTTCTCCTGGAGCGCCTGATACTGCGCTTCCAGGAACACGTGCAGGGTGTGAAACCGCGGGCCCATGACGTTCCAATGGTAGTTGCGGGTCTTGGTGTACAAGGTGATCTCGTCAGCCAGAACCCGTTGCAGGAGTTCGCAAACCTGCGAGCGTGAATCCTGGTCAAGACCAAGCTGGATCTCTGCGTTGGTAGGGTCCAGGTCGTGGTGGTGCTTGGAGGTTGTTCGGGTGTTCATGCTTAACTATTCGGTCGGGATTGTCAGGTAGAGGCGCCGGAACGCGCACAGATGATCCGTGCCGAACCGGAAGCGGGGATCAGGTTTTTGCCCTCCTACCTCTCCCTTTGGTAACCCCGCCGGGAGCGACGGGCAAGTGAGGCGACCAGCGTGACCAGTTCGTCGGGATCAACCGGCTTGGCCAGATGAGCGTCGAACCCGGCCAGGAGCGCACGTTGACGGTCCTCCGAGCGCGCCAACGCCGTCAGCGCCGCCGCCGGGATGTTTCCATTTTGATTCGGCGGCAAAGCCCGGACTGCCGCAATCAGGGCATAACCGCTTTGCCCCGGCATACCGATATCGCTGAGCAACACATCGAATTGCCCCGTCTTCAACCGGCGCAGCGCTTGCTCCGGCGACAACACAAACTCAACGCCGACGCCATAGTCCCGAAGCACGCGCGCGGCCAGGTCCGCCGTGTCCAGATCATCTTCCACCACCAACGTCCGCAGGCCGGCCAGTGCCGCGGCAGCCTCGTCGGGTATCGCCGGCGCCGGTTGTCCGTCCCGATCCTCCTGCTCAAGCGGTTCCCGGAGCAGGCATATCGGCAAAAAAATCGTGAAGGTCGTACCCTGGCCTTCGCCTGCGCTGCGCACCTCGACGTGCCCGCCGTGCAGGTCAACCAGGTTTTTCACCACCGCCAATCCGATTCCCAGGCCCCCATACTTGCGGCTCAACGAGTTGTCACCCTGCCGGAATTGCTCGAAAATGCTCGGGAACAATTCCCGGCGAATCCCGATCCCGGTATCGGTCACACTGATCGTAACGCGCGACTTTACCCTCTGCAAAACCACGTGAATCTTGCCGCCCTCCGGCGTGAACTTAACGGCGTTGGTCAGGAGGTTCCAAACGACCTGTTGAATCCGCGAGGCATCCCCCCGAACCGGGCCCGCTTTGGGGTCGAGCAACTCGGTGATTTCAAGACGCTTTTGCTCGGCTGAAACCCGGACCGCTTCAATCGCCGACTGGATCGCCGAGACCAGGTCAAGCCGCTCAAGCTCCAGCCGAAGCCGCCCGGAGACAATCAGCGACAAATCCAACAGGTCATCGATCAGTTGCGCCTGGATCCGGGCGTTCTTCTCGATCACCTTCAGCCCGCGGCGGATTTCCTGCATCTCCATGATCTTATCGTTGGCCAGCAAGGCCGCCCAACCAAGCACCGCGTTAAGCGGCGTCCTGAGTTCATGCGAAACCGTCGCCAGGAACTCGTCTTTGAGGCGGTTGGCGCGGTCGGCCTCCGTACGCGCAAACTCGGCTTCGGCACGCGCTTTCCGTTCGCGCTCCAGCAGATCCGACAAGCGCGCCGCCTGCCATTGAAGCTCCTCGCGCGTCCGCCGGAATTCGAGGGCCGCCCGGATCGAGACGGGCAGTTTCGGAAACTGCTCCCGGCGCTTGATAATGTAATCGAAGAGGCCCGCCTTCATTCCCTGGGCGCAGACGTCCTCGGCGCCGCTGTTGGTAAACATGATCACCGGTATGGCGACATTCTGCTTTTTGACGTAATCCAACACCTGGAGGCCATCAGTCCAACCCAGCCGGAAATCGGTAATCACAACGTTAAATGCAGGCTCGGTTAATGCCTTCGAAAAATCCTCCTCCGCTTCAATATCAATGAACTTGGCTTCCGCAATTTCTTTGCGAATCGCACGTTTGGCCAGTTCCCGATCGGCGGAATTATCGTCGACGAGCAAAACCGAAACAGGCGCCGAGTCCATACATTCTACATTCTATAGAATCTATAATTCACGAATCTAGCTACCCTCATCGCGCAAGTCAACCGTTCACTCAGCTCAGCAGTGGCCCTTCGTTGACTGTCGCCCAGTACCGGCACAGGCTCTCGCCCAGCGTGGTGACCGCCTGCAGCCCGACCGGCTTTACCAAGTAGGAATTCGCCCCAAGTTCGTAGGCCCGCTGCACGTCCGCGTGTTGGCGGGAACCGGTCAGCACCGCCACCACCAGGCGGCACAATCCCGGCTGCTCCCGCAGCCACCTCAGCACCTCGAAGCCGTCCCGGCGCGGCAGTTTCAAGTCCAGTAACAGCAGATCCGGCAACGGGTACCGGTCCCGGTCCGCATACATCCCTTCGCCCGACAGGTACTGTACGATGGTGTCCCCGTCCTCAAACACGATCACGGGCCGTGAAAGGCCTGCCTGGCGCAACGACCGTTGGATGAGGAACGCATCGTCACGGTTATCTTCCACCAGGGCCACCAGATAATTCGAGAGTCTGTTCATACGACCTCAGGCGCCTTGCGCAATTCAATCCAGAAGTTGCTTCCGCGATTCACCTCCGACTCTACCCCGCAAGTCCCCCCCATTCGTTCAACCCCCTTTTTTACAATCGCCAGGCCAATTCCCGTCCCCGGGAACCGGTCCTGCCCGTGCAGCCGTTCGAAAACCTGGAAAATTCGTTCGAAAAACTCAGGGGCGATGCCGATGCCGCAATCCCGGATCGAAACGCGAACCAACCCGCCCATTTCTTCGGCCGTGATCACCACGACCGGAGGTTGGTTCAGAGTAAATTTCAAGGCATTGGAAATGAGGTTCTGAAGTACCTGGACCAACGTCGGCAGGTGCGCATACACGGATGGAAGCCGCTCGGGTATGATGATCCGGGCGGATCGTGCGCGGATTTCACTTTCCAGCTGCGTTGTGACTTCGTCCAGGGCGGCGGCCAACACCACCGGAACAAGCTTAAGGTTTGCCCGGCTTAATTGGCTGTAACTCAGGAGGTCCTCAAGGAGCGCCTCCATCCTTCGTGCCCCGGCTTCAACCCGCCGCAGGTACTCTTCTGCGTTAGCGTCCAGCTTGTCCTGGTAGTCTTCACGGAGCGCCTCCGCAAAACCCTGAATGGCGCGCAAGGGCGCCCGCAGGTCATGCGCCACGGTGTACGTGAATGCCTCGAGTTGCTGATTAACGTCTTTAAGTTCGGCAGTGCGTTCCTCGACCCGGTGTTCCAGGGTGACGAGCAGATCCTGCAGCTCTTGTTCGGCCTGTTTTCGCGAGGTGATGTCGATCAGTGCCGTAACAAAACCAACCGTGCCGGCTTCGCCGTCCTCAATGGGACGCACGCTCTCCAGAACCCAAACCTCGGTTCCGTCTCGCCGGACCAGGCACCGCTCTCTCCGGCCCACTTCAATGACGGTGGAACACCCCCTACCGCTGCCCGGTGTGCCGGGGAACCGGTTTGGGACCACTTGCCGCCGGTTCAAGCCGATCAAGTCGCCGGAGGCATAGCCCAGAATCTCGGCGAAACGGGCGTTGACCAGGGTAAACTTTCCGGTCTGATCAGTCTGCGCAAGGCCGGCCGAGCTCAGGTTGAAGACGGCTCGGAGCCGGCTTTCGCTGCTCCGCAACGACTCCACCACCGCCCTCAGCTGCCCTTCACTCTCCGCCAATTGCCGGCTCGCCCTCTCACGTCCCTCCAGGTGTTGTCTAACCGTCCGGTACAGGGCAACCACGAGCGCCAGGTTAAGGACCGTCGCGAGGCCAAACGTGGCATAGGTCCAGCGGACCGCCCGCCGGAATTCCCGGCGCGTCGCGGTCAGGTTCATTTGCTCGGCTGAAATAAGCCTCGCGGCAACCGCCCGCGCCTCATCCATGATCTGTTTTCCTCGGACCACCAGGGCCTGCCGTTCCTCCCTGGTCAGGTCCCGCGCCCGTTGCGTCCGGATGGTTCCCGCCAGAAAGTCCAGTTCATTGCGGATTGCCCCCTCGTACGCAACCGTCAGGTCGCGGTGCCGGGGCAGGACTTGCCGTGCTTCCTCCATCATCGCCGGCACCTCGACCTGCAGACTCTGTAAGGCGACCTGGTACGGCTCCAGGAACTCTTCTCGACCGCCCAGCATGTAGCCGCGTTGCCCCGTCTCAGCGTCCTTGAGGAAAGAAAGCGTGGTATTGATTTGCCGCAGAAACCTTGCCGAGTTCTGGATCAGCCACTGGGCTTCGACCAGGCGGCGCGCCGAGACAAACGAAATGACTCCGTCCAGCACCAGAACGAGGACGACCACGCCAAAGGCAAACTTCAAGGTTCGAGCCGGAGGCAAAACCACAGATCCCAATCTCACCGACAGCCCGGGGAAAAATCAAGTGGGTACACGGGCCGGACCCGGAATCGCCGGCCCGGGGCCCTGCCGTTCCCGCCCGCCTTCGGCGCGAGCGCACGCCGAAGGCGCCATCCGGCCGGCGCATGATTTTGGTTTTACACCCGGTGTCCCCATTTCTAAGTTCGCCTTTCCGATATGGCCGGTACCCCGTTACGACTGCATAAGTACCAAGCGTTAGGCAATGATTACCTCGTACTGCACGTGGGCGACGCGGCGCTGCTCGATGCCGTGCGGATCCGAAAGATCTGCCACCGCCATTTCGGGATCGGTTCCGACGGAATTCTCGTCCCCTCAATGGCTGCGGAAGGTGGCGGCTTCGGCCTGCGCATCCTCAACCCGGACGGTTCCGAAGCCGAAAAAAGCGGGAATGGGTTGCGAATCTTCGCCAAATACCTTTGGGACCAGCGCTCCGTGGCTGCCGAACCGTTCACCGTCCGGACGCTGGGAGGCTTGGTGCGCGCCCACGTACGCGATGGGGGCAGGAACATTTTCGTCGAGATGGGGCACGCCAGCTTCGACAGTGCAACAATCCCGGTCACCGGTCCACGCCGCGACGCCGTCAATGAACCGCTCATCGTGGGAGGGCAGGAGTTCCGCTATACGGCGGTGACGGTCGGCAACCCGCATTGCGTGATCCCCGTTGAGCAACTTAGCCCGGAGTTAGCAGTTAAATTCGGCCCTCAGATCGAAACTCACGCGAATTTCCCAAACCGGACCAATGTGCAATTTGCAAGAATCCTTCAGGCCCATAAACTCCAGATCGAAATCTGGGAACGCGGCGCCGGTTACACCCTGGCTTCGGGCAGCAGCAGTTGCGCGGCCGCTGCGGCTTGCGTCCGGCTGGGACTTTGCGCGACGCCCGTAACCGTTTCCATGCCCGGAGGACAACTCGAGATCACCGTCGATCCTGAATTCAACCTTACGATGCTGGGTCCGGCGGAGAAAATCGCCGAGATTGAGCTGGCAAAGGAGTTCCTGGAAGCCTAAAGACCCGCCGGCGGCAGCGCTCCGGCGCCTCGACGCCTGTACGGGTCACCGCCTTTGCACGCCGGCCGCGCTCAATTTCACGCCGGCCAACAGCCGCTCATCACTTTTTTTGGACCAGCAGGACGCCCACGAACACGAGGCTGACGCCCAGCACCCGCAGGGGGGTCGGCGTAATTCGCTGAACGCCAAACCAGCCGAATGAATCCACCAGCATGCTCCCCAGCATCTGGCCGAGGATCCCGGAGCAAATCACCACCGCGGTGCCGGCAATCGGGATGGACAGGATTGCCCCCAGCACAAACGTGATTCCCAGGGCGCCGCCGAAGTAGGCCCACCACGGAGCCGCCAGCAATCCCCGAAAACCTGCACCGAATCCCCCGAATTGGCCGGCGGCAGCGATCGTCAGCAAAATCAACGCGCCCGTTAAAAACGAGACGGCCGCGCTGAAGACCGGTGACTCAGTCGCCAGACGCAGGCGCAGGTTCACCGGTCCCTGCAATGAGACAAAAATTCCGGCGGCAATCATTACGATAATCGGGAGGCTTCGCATGGTGTGGAGATCAGCCTTGAACGAACCAGAAATCCAGCCGCTTAGCCAGCACGTCCGAGAAGTTCGGGCGTCCGGCGGGCACAGCGCCGCTCCTCGCCCAATATGTGCCCCCCAAAAAAACACCGGCGGAAGTGTTGCACTTCCGCCGGCATTCCAACCCAACCCTTAGCTCGAGCCGTTACAAAGATGATCGCCGGCCAAAGAAGAAGGACAGGATAAACAGTACGAGGAAAACAACAAACAACACGTGCGCAATCCACGCGGCTGTTCCGGCAAGGCCGCTGAACCCGAAGATGGCGGCGATGATGGCAATAACTAGAAAGATTATCGCGTAATGCAGCATTGATGCTCCTTATTTGGCTTCACCCTGCGATGAAGCGTTCGTTATAAATTGGACGGGTCATTTTCTAAATCATTCAAACCGAGCCCGTACGGCGGAGAGAGACCGCGCCCGCCGGCGACCTCCCCCTTGGCCAGAGGGACGTCGCCGCTTGGTAAAGCAAAAAACGCAATCTACCCTGCTCCAGACATGAACGAACCCCAGGTCATCGGCTTTGATATTTACGGTACCCTGGTCGACCCTCTCGCCGTCGCCGTCGCGCTCCGGCCATACGCGGGGGATCAGGCAGGCCGATTTGCCGAACTCTGGCGTGAAAAACAGATCGAATACGCCTTTCGCCGTGCCCTCATGCGCAACTATCAACCCTTCGACGTCTGCACCCGGGACGCCCTGGCCTGCAGCGCTCAGGCTTTGAACATCAACCTGGACGACCGCGCCTTCCAGGACGTGCTGGGCTTCTACCAACGGCTGCCCGTTTTTGCCGATGCCGCCTTCGGACTCGAGGCTTTGCGCGCCGGCGGCCACCGGCTTTACGCCTTTTCAAACGGCAGCCGGCAAAGCATTGAATCACTCCTGGGAAATGGCAGTCTGCTCGCCCACTTTGACGGCATCGTCAGCGCTGATTCTGTCCATTCCTTCAAGCCTGATCCCGCCGTCTACCTGCACTTTTTCCGAACCGTGAATGGCCGGCCCGGCCGCGTGTGGCTGGTCTCCGCTAATCCCTGGGACGTCATTGGCGCCAAGTCGGCCGGTTTACGGGCGGCTTGGCTTAACCGCGGCGGCACGAAAATCTTCGACCCTTGGGGCATGGCGCCGGACGTCACCCTCGCGACGCTGGGCGAGCTCGCTGCTTTTCTGGCCCATGAAAACGGAAGGCACGTTCAGACCGGGGCACCCCTGGCGCAGGACGGCACTCCCACCTGACGCGGCCGGCGGACCTTTGCAGTTGTTGGAAAAGCGAAGGTTGAGAACGAACCGGAGGTTAAAGCGCGCTGTTAGTAACCGTGCATCTAACTCCCATGGCCGCCCGGCAACAAATAAAAAGTCTGTTTGAATTTCTATACGATTGTTTTGAAGCCTTCCACCCTTGATGGCCCGCGGCGGGAGGATCCATCGGCTTCCGGTACGGGCGGCTCCGAACGGCATGAAGGAAACAAAGGAAGGGCCGGAACGCTTGCGCTGTCCCGGCCCCCTTTTATGCCCTCCAAGAGGCTCCTGCCGTAGCCGCCGGTCAGCGGATCAGCTCATTCACGATATTCTCGAATAATTCCTGGCGCCCGCTCGTGTGCTGGACGGGGTCGGGGTGGCCCAGCGCATATTTTTCGAGTGAATTGAAATCCTCTCTGCCCGCTTCGATAGAGGCGCCGATGCCGTCATCCCAGGATGAATACCTCTGCTTCCGCATGTCAGCCAGGCGGCCGTCGGCTCGAATCGCGGATGCAATCTTCAAGCCGCGCGCGAAGGCATCCATGCCGCCGATGTGCGCATAGAAAAGATCAACCGGTTCGAAACTTTCGCGCCGAACTTTGGCGTCAAAGTTCAGGCCGCCCGTCGTGAATCCGCCCACCTTTAGGACGACGAGCATCACCTCCGTCGTGAGATAAATGCTGCTCGGGAATTGGTCGGTGTCCCAGCCGATCAATTCGTCACCGGTGTTGGCGTCGATGGATCCAAGGGCCCCGGCCGCGGCGGCAACTTCGCATTCATGAGCCATCGAGTGGCCGGCCAGGGTGGCATGATTCGTTTCCAGGTTGAGCTTGAAATGTTCCAGCAAGCCGTATTCGCGCAGGAAATTCAGGCAGGCGGCCGCATCAGAGTCATACTGGTGTTTGGTGGGTTCCCTCGGCTTTGGCTCGATGTAAAACGGTCCCTGGAAACCGATCGATTTTTTGTAATCGACGGCCATGTGAAAGAATTTCGCCAAGTGGTCCAGTTCCCGCTTCATATCGGTGTTCCAGAGACTTGCATACCCTTCGCGGCCTCCCCAGAAGACATACCCTTCGGCACCCAGCTCGCGGGCCACCTCAAGCGCCTTTTTCACCTGCGCGGCTGCATGGACAAAGACGTCGGCATTCGGGCTCGTGGCCGCCCCGTGCAGAAATCGGGGATTGGTAAAGAGGTTGGCCGTGGCCCAGAGTAGTTTGATGCCTGTGCGTTGCTGCTCTTCTTTGAGCACTTTAGCCACGGCGTCGAGATTGCGGTTTGATTCCGCGAGGCTGGCACCTTCCGGCGCCACATCCCGATCGTGAAAGGCGTAAAAGGGCGCGCCCAGCTTCTCCATAAATTCAAATGCCACGCGCGCGCGATCGCATGCGTTCTCGACCGAGTTTGAGCCGTCATCCCATGGGCGGATGGCGGTTCCGACGCCGAACGGGTCGCTCAAACCGGCACGGAAGGTATGCCAGTACGCCACCGAAAAGCGGAGATGGTCGGCCATCGTTTTGCCCTCGATGACTTCGGTGGGGTTATAATGTTTGAACGCCAGGGGGTTTTTGGAGGTCGGTCCTTCGTAAGGGATCTTGCTGATGTCAGGAAATGCGGGGCTCATAGGTCTATAACGGCGCACTGCTAAATTGGTGGGGGTTAACTCCCGGAATCGTGAGGGGGACATGCACCCATGCCCTGGCTATGAACGTATTGAACGGGTTGGTTTCTGTCCAGGCTCCGAAACAGGTTTAAATCGTGGTAAATCGTTCCAGGGCTCATATCCCGGCGTCTTGTTTCGAGCCGCCCGGAGCAGCGCGTGCCGCCTTAAATTCCGAATCGGTGGTGCTGTCGTTACGCGTGCTGGTTGGTTCTTAAAAAAGTTTTTACTCCAAATTTTACGGGTGCCCCCCTTACCCCTTGACGGCGCCGGAGGTCAGGCCGGCGATGATGTGCTTCTGGGCCAGCAGGTAAAAGAACACCGCCGGCGCCAGCG
>Ga0213876_10000172_pt1 | contig 67291 bp, 47 predicted proteins | sample BarmaccomBMRX_R9_FD_160113 | JGI IMG/M metagenome (GOLD analysis project Ga0213876, IMG submission 160113) | Root-associated microbial communities from Barbacenia macrantha in rupestrian grasslands, the National Park of Serra do Cipo, Brazil - RX_R9 | ecosystem: Host-associated > Plants > Roots...
ACGGCCGCGGCAACCTCGTCGCCGTGGACGGCGGCAGCACCAACACCGTCTCGGGCGGCGTCGAGGCGACCATCGCGCAGGAGGGCGTGCAGGAGTTCCAGGTCTTGCGCAACAGCTACAACGCGGAGTTCGGCGGCTCCTCCGGCGGCATCGTCAACATCGTCTCGAAGTCCGGCTCGAACCGCTACCACGGCAGCCTCTTCGGCCTCTTCCGCGACGAGCGCTTCGACGCGCGCTACGCCTTCGACTTCAACCCGCAGAGCAAGTCGCCCTTCAGCCGGCAGCAGTACGGCGGCTCTTTGGGCGGCCCGATTAAGTCCGACAAGACCTTCTTCTTCACCTCGCTCGAACGCTTCACGCAGGACGAGACTTCGTTCGTCAACCTCCTCAACACGAACCGCATCTTCCAGACGACGGCCTCGCAGGAGCAGTTCTTCAACGGCCTGACGGGCACGCCCTTCGCGGCGCTCGCCACCTCCCTTCGCGCCACTCTGACGACGACCTCGGCCAACTTCCCGCGCACCGTCAACCTCTTCACGAACGCCTCGGGGCAGTTCCCCTTCCAGTCGAGCCAGACCACCTTCGGCGCGCGCCTCGACCAGAACTTCAGCCAGCGCGACACGGCCTACCTGCGCTTCAGCCTCAACGACTCCAGCTTCGAGAACCAGGCGGCCGGCGCCCTGACGGCCGTCTCGCGCGGCCGCACGCTCGACACCCTCAACGGCGGCGTGCTCTTCTCCGAGAACCACCAGTTCGGCGCCAACACCTTCAACGAGCTGAAGCTCCAGTGGCGCTACCTCGACTTCGACGTAATCCCGAACGACCTCGTCGGCCCGGAGTTCAACATCGAGGGCTTCGGCTTCTTCAACCGCGACATCTTCCTCGCCTCGCACACGCTCCAGCGCGACTACGACATCATCGACAACGTCTCGCACGTCACGGGCGGCCACACCTTCAAGTTCGGCGGCTCGTTCCAGGCTTCGGACGTGTCTTCCGGCAACGAGACCTTCTTCGGCGGGCGCTTCAACTTCGGCCCGAACATCCCGCTCGCCAACATCATCCCGGCCGCGACGCTCACTTCCCTGCGCGCGTTTTTGACGGCGAACAACCCGGCGCTTCTCGCTAATCTGGCGACGCCGATTAACGCCTTGCAGGCTTTCAACCTCAACCTGCCCATCGTCTACCAGCAGGGCTTCGGCACGCCGGAGGTCAACTCGTTCACCTACCGCTACGGGCTCTTCGGGCAGGACACCTGGAAGGTGCGGCCGAACCTGACGCTCAACTACGGCCTGCGCTACTCGATCAGCGACGAGCCGTTCTACATGCCGCTCGACAAGAACGACATCCAGCCGCGCGCGGGCTTCTCCTGGTCGCCCTTCGCCGGCGGCAAGACGGTCGTCCGCGGCGGGGCGGGCATCTTCTCGGGCTACACCATCTACTCCGTGCCGAACGTCACGAAGACCCTGAGCGGCCTGCCCGGCGACCCCATCAACATCGTGCTCGCCACCGCCACCTCGGCGCCGCTCGGCGTGCCCACCTCTTTCACCATCTACGGGACGCTGCTCGCGCAGGGCGTCATCGGCAACCGCACCATCACCGCCGCAGACCTCACGCAGTTCGGCATCACGCCCCGCCCGAACGCGCCGCTCGAAGTCCGCTTCCGCGTCGAGCCGCACTACGAGACGCCGACCACCTACCAGGCGAGCACGGGCGTCCAGCAGGACGTGGGGCGCGGCATCTCTCTGGAGCTGAGCTACCTCTTCACGCGCGGGCTGCACCTGACGCGCAACCGCGACATCAACCAGTACAAGGCTTCGCTCGTGGTGGCGGGGACGAACGAGCCCTGCTTCTTCCGCCTCGGCGCCAACCCCGCGACCTGCACGGGGACGGCGACCTCTTCGGATTTCATCAACCCGCTGCGGCTCCAGGATAACGTCTACGAGTCGTCGGCCAACTCCTTCTACCACGCGTTCACCGTCTCGGTGCAGCGCCGCTTCGCCAACCACTTCAGCCTCAACGCGCACTACACCTTCGCCAAGTCCATCGACGAGGTGACGGACTTCAACAGCGACTGGTCGGCCGAGAATCCCTTGAACGTGCGCGCCGACCGCGCGGTCTCGGCCTTCGACCAGCGCCACCGCGCGGTCTTCAGCGGCGTCTTCGCGAGCCCCTTCGAAGGCGACTCGGCCGCGGACAAAGTCTTCGGCGACTGGGTCTTCTCGCCGATCTTCATCGCGGGCTCGGGCCGGCCGTTCAATCTCCTGCTCGGCTTCGACGCCAACAACGACGGCCGCTCGCAGTCCGACCGCCCGTTCACCGTCGGCCGCAACACGGGCCTCGGCGAGCCCTTCTACAGCTTCGACGCGCGGCTCGCGCGCCGCTTCCACTTCGACGAGGACAAGTTCCTGGAGCTGACCTTCGAGGGCTTCAACCTCTTCAACCGGACGAACCTCTTGGGCATCAACAACGTGGTCGGCGGCCTGCCGCCGGCGCAACTGGCGGCGCTCGCCTCCGCGCGCGCGCGCGGCGACCGCAACGCCGCGCCGACCCAGCCGCTCGGCTTCACCTCGGCCGCCAACCCGCGGCAGTTGCAGTTCGGCGTCCGCTTCAACTTCTGAGTCAGGGCATTAGCCACAGAGGCACAGAGGCTTAAGAACAATTTCAAATTTCAAATTTGAAATCTCAACTTCTTAAGCCTCTGCGCCTCTGTGGTTAATCTATTCTCTGCTACACTCAACGTACATGCCGCCACCCTCGGTAGAGTTCAGACGCCGCCTCCGCTGGGCCGACGCGGACGCGGCCGGCCGCCTGCACTTCCCGCGCATCTTCGAGATCGTCGAGGAGGCCGAGGGCGAGCTGCTGCGGGACTTGGGCCGGCCGCTCGACCTGCGCGAGCGCACCTACGACTTCCCGCGCGTCCACGTCGAGTGTCAGTTCAAACGCATCCTCGCGCTCGACGCGCCCTTCCGCCTCGTCTTCACGGTCGGCCGGCTCGGCCGCACCTCGATACGTTACGACTACAGGGTCTTCGACGCCTCTGAAGAACTCGCCGTCGAAGGCACGATGACCGTCGTCGTCATGCAAAACGGCAGCCCCGTCGAGATACCCACGGCCCTGCGCGCCGCGCTCGCCGGCGAGGCGCAATGAAGCCCGAATCAAGGAGGCATCCGATGCAAAGCGTCAGGTTTCAAGAGTTCGGCAGCCCGGCCGAGGTTCTGCGCGTGGAGGAGGTTGAAAAGCCCTCGGCGGGCGCGGGGCAGGTCTTGGTGAAGCTGCGCGCGCGGCCCATCAACCCGTCCGACCTGCTCACGGTGCAGGGCATCTACGGCTCGCTGCCCGAGCTGCCCGCGACGCCCGGGCTCGAAGGCATGGGCGAGGTCGCCGAACTCGGCGAGGGCGTCAAACACCTGCGCGCGGGCCAGCGCGTCATCCCGCTCGGCGTGTCGGGCACGTGGGCCGAGTACGTCGTCGCGCCGGCCGCGCGGCTCATCCCCGTGCCCGACCCGGTCAGCGACCAGACGGCCGCGCAGTTCGTCGTCAACCCCCTGACGGCGTGGCTCATGACCGTCGAAGAACTCGCCGTGCAGCCGGGCGAGTGGTTGTTGCAAACCGCCGCCGGCTCCACGCTCGGCCGCGTCGTCTTGCAGATCGCGAAGCAGCGCGGCTTCAAGACCATCAACGTCGTGCGCCGCCGCCAACAGGCGGAGGAGTTGAAGACGCTCGGCGCCGACGAAGTCATCTGTACGGACGAAGAAGACATCCCCGAGCGCGTCAGGGAGATTACGGGCAGGGAAGGTTTGCAGAAGGCCATCGAGGCGGTCGGCGGCGAGACCGGCGCGGCGGTCGTGGACGCGCTCGGGCGCGGCGGCGTGATGCTCGTCTACGGGCGGCTCTCGGGCGAGCCGATGCCGGTTGACGGCGGCCGCATGATCTTCACCTCCTCGACGGTGCGCGGCTTCTGGCTCGGCGAATGGATGCGCGCGGCCCCGCCCGAGCGCCAGCAGGCCGTCACCGGCGAGATGCTCCGCGCGATGGCGACGCAAGAGATCGTCCCGCCCGTCGAGGCCGAATACCCGCTCTCCGAAATCCTCGCCGCCGTCGAACACTCCGAGCGCCCCGGCCGCAGTGGCAAGGTGCTGCTCGTCGGATGACGGGGAGAGTGGGAGAGTGGGAGACGGGGTGACGGGGAGAGTGGGAGACGGGGTGAAAGCATTTGCCTTCTCACCCCGTCCCCCGTCTCCCACTCTCCCCGTCATTCCTTATCACCAACGGATAATCCCCCGCGCGCCTTCGCCCCCGGCGAGCGCGTCGAGCGCGTCGTTGACCTCTTCAAGCTGATAAGTGCGCGTGACGAGTTCGGCGAGCTTGAGCTTCCCTTCGCGGTAGAGTTCGACGAGGCGCGGCACGTCTCTGGACGGCCGGCCCGAGCCGTAGACCGAGCCGACGAGGCGCTTCTCCTGCATGACGAAGGGGAAGAGCGGGAAGGAGGCGAGCGCGTCCAAACGTGCGAGCCCCGTGACGACGACCGTCCCGCCCTTGCGCGCGAGCCCGAGCGCCTGCGCGAGCGTGGCGGGCGAGCCCACCGTGTCGAAGACGTAGTCGGCGCCGCGCCCGCCGGTCAGCCCCCTCACCCGTTCGGTCACTTTCTCCCCCGACGCTTCGACCGTGTCGGTCGCGCCGAACTCGCGCGCGAGGCGGAGCGGCTCATTCCGCGTGTCGAGCGCGACTATCGCCGCGCAGCCCGCGAGCCTCGCGCCCTGCACGACGTTGAGGCCGACGCCGCCCACGCCGATGACCGCGACCTTCGCGCCCGCCTCCGGTCGCGCCGCGTTCAGAACAGCGCCGACGCCCGTCACGACCGCGCACCCGAGCGTCGCCAGAGCCTCGAACGGCACGTCTTCGGGGACGGCAATCACGCCCTCCTCGGCCACCACCGCGAAGTCCGCGAAGCAGGCCGTGCCGTTGTAGTGCGCCAGCCTTTGCCCGCGCGCGCTCAAGAGCGTGTCGCCCGCGGGCAGGCGGTTCCGGTACGTCGTCCGCTCCAAGCGGTCACACAGCACGGGGCGCCCCTCCCTGCACGGCGGGCACACGCCGCACGGCGGCGCCCAGCAGAAGACGACGTGGTCGCCCGGCCTGACGTTCTTCACGCCCTCGCCGACCTCGCGCACCACCCCCGCGCCCTCGTGCCCGAGCACGAGCGGCGTCCGCACGGGCCACTCGCCGCGGGCCGGGTGCAGGTCGCTGTGGCACACGCCCGCGGCCTTCAACTCGACCAGCACCTCGCCCGCGCGCGGCCCGCCCAACTCCGCCGCCTCGACCGACAGGGGCGCGCCCTGCTCCCACAAGATTGCCGCGTTCGTGTTCATCGGTAATGAATCTTTAAGTCTTCTCGGCAAGTTCCGCCGCGATGTGTGCAAGCCACGAGACGCGCTCGCCCAAGCCCGCGAAGCGCGGGTCGTCGGTCTGGCCGCGCCGGTAGCGGAAGAAGATTTGTTGGAGGACGACCGCCAGCTTGAAGACGGCGAAGACCTCGTAGAAGCCGACGTTCGACAAGTCCCGTCCCGTGCGCGCCCCGTAGCGTTCGAGCAGCTCCTCGCGCGTGTACCAGCCTTCGCGGTTCGTCACCGCCGAGACCGTGTCACGGCGGTCGCCCGTCGCGGTGTGCACCCAGTAGCCGAGCAGAATCCCCAGGTCAACCAGGGGGTCGCCGACCGCGCTCATCTCCCAATCGAAAACGCCGACGACGCGCCCCACATCCCCCGCGTCGAGCATCACGTTGTCGAGCTTGTAGTCGCCGTGGACGAGCGTCGGCCGCGTCGGGTCTGGCGGCAGACGCTCCGAGAGCCAAGGGACGAGCGCGTCCATCTCTGCCAGTTCGTCCGTCTGCGAGCGGCGCCAGCGCTCGGCCCACCCGCGCGCCTGCCGCTCGACGAACCCCGCGGGCTTCCCCAGAGAGTCGAGCCCGTGCGCGCGCACGTCCACCGCGTGCAAATCCGCGAGCGCGTCCGCCAGCGCCGCGCTCGCGCGACGACGTTCCGCCGGCCTGCCTTCCAGCTCGGGCGGCTCCTCCGCGCGCACCACGAGCCCGCGCCGACGCTCCATCAAATAGAAGACCGAGCCGACGACCTCCGTCTCTTCACACAGCAGAAAGGGGCGCGGCGCGAGCGGGAAGACCGGGTGGAGCGCTTCGAGGATGCGGAACTCGCGCGCCATGTCGTGCGCCTTCGGCGCGACGGGGCCGAAGGGCGGACGCCGCATCACGAACTCGCGCCCGCCGAAATGCAAAAGGTAGGTCAGGTTCGAGTGTCCGCCCGGGAACTGCTCGACCGTCAAAGGCCCCGCCGCGTCGAACCCTTCCCCGACGACTTCCGGCAGACGCGCGCGCAGGTAACCCGCGAGCGACTCCCAGTCGAGCTGCTCGCTCGCGCGCACCGGCCTCGTCTCGGACGGTCGGGTCATCGGCTCATCAATCACAATTTCAAATTCGAAATTGCAAATCAGCCCCGGAAGATGATGCAGGTCGTCGTGGCGTGCGCGTAGAGTTTCCCCGAGGCGTCGAGCACCTTGCCCTCGGCCGTCGCGGTGCGTCCGCCGACGTGTATGACGCGCGCCTCGCAGCGCACCTCGCCCGTCTCGGCCGTCAGCGCGCGGACGAAGTTGACCTTGATCTCCAAAGTCGTGTAGCCCGCCCCGGCCGGCAGCACGGAATGCACCGCGCACCCCATCGCCGAGTCGAGCAGTGTCGCCGCCAGCCCGCCGTGCACGACGCCGATGGGGTTGTAATGATACTCGGCCGGCTCGACCGTGAAGACCGCGCGCCCCTCTTCCAGCTCGGCCAGCCCGAAGTTCATGAGCGCGCTGATCGGCGGCCGCGGCAGCTCGCCCGAGACGACCTTCCGCAGAAACTCCAGACCCGTCAGCCCCCGCGCCGCCTCGGCCAGAGCCCTCGGGTCTTCCCAACTGACCGTGCGCGTCCGCCCCGCGTTTTCGTCGCTCATCGTTTCCCTTGTTCAGACGTAGTAACGCACCAGCCACTCGGCGACGCAGCAGGGCTTGTCGCCGCCCTCGCGCTCGACCGACACCTTCCAGGTGGCCTGCACGCCGACCTTAATCTCTTTGAGCGCGGCCAGCGTGAACCGCCCGCGGACGCGCGCGCCCGCCGGCACGGACGAGACGAAGCGCACGCGGTTCAGCCCGTAGTTGACTCCCATCCGCACGCCGCCGACCGACACGGCCAGCCGCATCAACTCGCTCAGGAGCGACAGCGTCAGAAAGCCGTGCGCGATGGTTCCCCCGAACGGCGACTCGCGCGCCGCGCGTTCCGCGTCAACGTGAATCCACTGCCGGTCTTCGGTCGCCTCCGCGAACCGGTCGATCCTCTCCTGCGGAACATCCAGCCACTCGCTCAACGCGACCTCGCGTCCGACGAACTCGCTCAGACTTCCGACGCTCTCGACTTCAGTCATGGGCGGCCCCTTCATACTTCTCCAATTCCATCCGCGCGATTGCTTCCGTGTGGACTTCGTCGGGGCCGTCGGCGAGGCGGAGCGTCCGCGCGTTGGCCCACATCGCGGCGAGCGGGAAGTCTGCGGAAACGCCCGCGCCGCCGTGCGCCTGCACGGCGCGGTCGAGGACGGCGAGCGCGACGTTCGGCGCCACGACCTTGATCATCGCGATCTCGCGCCGCGCCGCCTTGTTGCCGACCGTGTCCATCATCAGCGCGGCCTTCAAAGTCAGCAGCCGCGCCTGCTCGATCTCCATCCTCGACCTCGCGATCTCTGCGCGGACGGTGCCCTGCGCCGATAAGGGCTTGCCGAAGGCGACCCGTTCGCTAACACGCCGGCACGTCAGTTCGAGCGCGCGCTCGGCCATCCCGATGAGTCTCATGCAGTGGTGGATGCGCCCAGGCCCCAGGCGCCCCTGCGCGATCTCGAAGCCGCGCCCCTCGCCGAGGAGGATGTTCGACGCGGGCACCCGAACATTCTCAAACGTCACCTCCGCGTGCCCGTGCGGCGCGTGGTCGTAGCCGTAGACCGTCAGCATCCGCTTCACGCGCACGCCCTCGGCGTCCAACGGCACGAGAATCATCGACTGCTGCCGGTGCTTCGGCGCGCCGGGGTCGGTCTTGCCCATGAAGATGGCGACCTTGCAGCGCGGGTCGCCCGCCCCGCTCGTCCACCACTTCCGGCCGTTGACGACGTACTCGTCACCCTCGCGCCTGATGCTCGCCCGGATGTTCGTCGCGTCGGACGAGGCGACCTCGGGCTCGGTCATCGCGAAGCACGAGCGCATCTCGCCCGCGAGCAGCGGACGCAGCCAACGCGCCTTCTGCTCCTCCGAGCCGTAGCGGACGAGCACCTCCATGTTGCCCGTGTCCGGCGCGCTGCAATTGAAAACCTCCGGCGCGAAGTCCACCGAGCGCCCCATCAGCTCCGCCATCGGCGCGTACTCAAGGTTCGACAGCCCCGCGCCGTACTCGCTCTCCGGCAGGAACAGGTTCCAAAGCCCCTCGGCCCGCGCCCCCGCCTTCAGCTCCTCCAACAACGCGACGGGCTGCCAGCGCCCGCCCGCCTCCGCCTGCCTTTGAAACTCCCCCTCGTTCGGGTAGACGTGCGCCTCCATGAAGGCTTGCAGCCTCCCGTAAATCTCCCTCGCGCGCGGCGAGACCTGAAAGCCGGCGTAGGGGTCTTCAACGCTCATCGAAGCTCCTCAAGCAATTTCAAAGTTGAAATTTCAAATCAGGTTTGCAGATTCTCGAAGACGGTCGCCGCGCCCTGCCCGCCGCCGACGCACATCGTCACCAGCCCGTAGCGCGAACGGCGCCGGCGCATCTCGCCCATCAACTGCACGGTCAGCTTCGCGCCCGACGCGCCGAGCGGGTGGCCGAGCGCGACCGCGCCGCCGTTGACGTTCACGCGCTCGTCGTCCATCCCGAGTTCCCTCATCACCGCAATCGCCTGGCAGGCGAACGCCTCGTTGAGTTCGACGAGGTCGATCTCTTCGAGCTTGAGCCCCGCGAGCTTCAGGGCCTTCGGCACGGCCACGACCGGCCCCATCCCCATGATCTCCGGCGGCACGCCGCCGACCGCGTACGAGACGAAGCGCACCAGCGGCTTCAAACCCAACTCTTCGGCCCGTTCGCGCGACATGACGACGACGCCGGCCGCGCCGTCCGAAGTCTGGCTGGAGTTGCCGGCCGTCACCGCCCCCTTCGCGTGGAAGACGGGCTTCAGTTTCGCCAGCCCCTCCGGCGTCGTGTCGGGCCGCGGCCCCTCGTCCGTCTCGAACGTGACGCGCCTCTCTTTCAAACGGCCGTCCCCGCCCACCTCCCTCACCTCGACTTCGAGCGGGACGATGCCGTCGTCCTTCAGCCTCCCCTCCTCAATCGCCGCGAGCGCGCGCCGGTGGCTGCGGTAGGAGAAGGCGTCGGCCTCCTCGCGCGTGACGTTGTACTGGCGCGCGACGTTCTCGGCCGTCAGGCCCATCGAGAGGTAGACGCCCGGGCGGTGCTCGACGAGGTACGGGTTCGGCCTGAACTTCGTGTTGCCGCGCAGCATCGACATCGACTCCGTGCCGCCCGCGACGACGCACTCGGCCATGCCCGACATGATTGACTGCGCCGCCATCGCGATGGTCTGCGACCCCGACGAGCAGAAGCGGTTCACGGTCACGGCCGGCACCTCGTGCGGCAGCCCCGCGCGCAGCGCCGCGATGCGCGCCACGTTCGTCCCCGACTCGCCTTCGGGCGTCGCGCAACCCAGTATCACGTCGTCAATCGCCTCCGGCGGCAGCTCGGGCACGCGCCTTAACAACTCCTCGATGACGGCCGCCGCCATGTCGTCCGGCCTCACCGTCCGCAGACTCCCCCGCGGCGCCTTCCCCACCGCCGTCCGAACCCCAGCCACAATCACTGCTTCTCTCATTAAAAACCTTTCCTTACCACTTGCTCTTAAACAGCATGCACGTCGCCGTCCCGTGCGCGTAGAGTTTCCCCGAGGCGTCCGTGATGCGCCCCTCGGCCGTGGCGACGCGCGAGCCGGCGTGGAGCACCTCGGCCTCGCAGCGCACCTCGCCCGTCTCGCGCCGCAACGGCCGGACGTAGTTGATTTTCATCTCAAGGGTCGTGAAGACGCGCCCCGCCGGCATCACCGTGTTGATGGCGCAGCCCAGAGCCGAGTCGAGCAGCGTCGCCGCCAGGCCCCCGTGCGCGATGCCGAGGCCGTTGTAGTGGCGCTCGTCCGGCTCGACGGCGAAGACGGCGCGCCCCTCCTCGATCTCGACCAGGCGCATGTTCATCAGCCGCGCCATCCCCGAGGGCTCGCGCTCGCCCGTCAAGAGCTGGCGCATGTATTCGAGCCCGCTCAAGGCGCGCCGCTCCCCCGCCCCGCTTTCATGCTTTTCGTCTTCGGCCGTGCGCGTCATTCAACTCCCCTCAGTCTAATTCCGCAGAGGCTTCCCCGTCGAAAGCATGTGCGCGATGCGCTCCCGGGTCTTCGGCTCGCCGCAGAGCGAGACGAACGCCTCGCGTTCGAGGTCGAGGAAATACTGCTCGTCCACCCACTGCGCCGAGGAGACGTTGCCGCCGCACAAGACCCACGCGACCTTCCCCGCCACGTGCAGGTCGTACTCGCTCACGTAGCCGCCCTGCTGCATGATGTAGAGCCCCGCGCGCAGGGCCGCGAGCGCGTCGCGCCCGGCCGCGTAACAGCTCCTCGCGCCGCGCACCGGCGGCGAGTAGCCCGCGTCGGAGAGTTCGAGCACGAGCCGCTTCGCCTCCGCGAGCTGGTGGTCGCGGTTCATCACGATCAAGTCCGCGCCGGTCAGGTAGCCGAACGCGCGTGCCTCCGCGGCGCTCGTCGAGACCTTCGCCGTGGCGATTGTTTGCAAAGCCTGCTGTAAGAAAGGAACCGGGTCGGCGTTGCCCGCCGCCGCGAGTGGCGGCGAGACGAGGCGGCGTACAAGCTCCTTGCAGCCGCCCGCGCCCGGTATCAGACCGACGCCGACCTCGACCAGACCCATGTACGTCTCGGCCGCGGCCGCCGCGCGCGCCCCCGCCATCGAGACCTCGCAGCCGCCGCCGAGCGCCCGCCCCGCGGGCGCCGTCACCACCGGCTTCGAGCAGAAGCGCACGGCCGTCAAAGCGTCCTGCGTCCCTTTCACGGCTCTCTCAATCTCGCCGGGGTCGCTCACGCCTCCCGCGAGGTTCGCGCCGACAGAAAAGTCCGCGCCCTCGTTGCCGATGACCATCCCGCGCCAGTCGCCCGCCTCCACTTCTTCAACCGACGCGCGCAGCATCTCGACCACGTCCGCGTCGAGCGTGTTCAGCTTCGTGTGGAACTCAAGACAGGCCACGCCGTCGCCGAGGTCGATGAGGGACGCGCCGCGGTTCTCACGCACCAAGCGCCCCGCCGACTTCAAGCGCGCCAGTTCTATCTTCAACTCGTCCGGCGCTTCGGAGACGTAAGTTTTGCGCGCCGGGTCGTAGAAGGAGAGCGTGCCCTCCGCCTCGCGGTAGAAACTCTCGTGACCCGCGTCCAACATCTCCCCGACCCAGGGCGCGACCAACACGCCCTCCCTCTCCATCGCCCCCGCCGTCTCGCGCACGCCGAGCGCGTCCCACAGCTCGAACGGCCCCAGCTCGTGCGAGTAGCCCCAGCGCATCGCGCGGTCGATGTCGATGATGCGGTCTGTAATCTCGGGCACGCGGCGCGCCGCGTAACCGAGCGTGTTGTAGACGACGTGTCGCGCCAGCCGCCCGGCCTTGTCGTCCTGCTTGAGCACGAACTTCAAGCGCTCGGGCAGCGACTTAATCTGAAGGGCTTCCTTGATTGAAGGGATGTCCGGCTCGCGCCGCCCGCGGTACTCGAACGTTTCCAAATCCAGCGAGAGGATGTCGCCGCGCTCGCCCTTGGGCGACTTTTTGTAAAAGCCCTGGCCCGTCTTGTCGCCGAGCCGGCCGCGCTCCATCTGGACGGCGCGCAAGCTCCCGAGGTTCTGGTCGCGCAAGACCTCGCGCGTCTCGTCGTCTGGAATTAACCCGTACAGGTTCTCGCCGACCGAGCTGGACACGTCGAGCCCGACGAGGTCTTGCAGACGGAAGAGCCCCGTCTTCGGCCGCCCGATGAGCGGGCTCAAAATCGCGTCGGCCTCTTCGACCGTGTACTTGTTCTCAAGGACGAACCCGCTCGTCAAAGCGCCGAGGACGGAGCCGAGACGGTTGGCGATGAAGTTCGGCGTGTCCTGGCAAAGGACGACGCCTTTGCCGAGGCGCCGTTCGGCGAACTCTTTCACGAACTCGACGACCTCGGGCAAAGTCTCCGCCGTCGGGATGACTTCGAGCAGCTTCATGTAGCGCGGCGGGTTGAAGAAGTGCGTGCCGAGGAAGTGCGCGCGGAACTCTGCGGAGAGCCCTTCGGCAATGGAGTTGATGGGGAGGCCCGAGGTGTTGCTTGAGACGATGCTGCCCGGCTTTCTCACGCGCTCGACGCGCGCGAACAGCTCGCGCTTCGGCTGGAGCTGTTCGACGACGGCCTCGACGATCCAGTCGCCCTCGGCGACCCATTCGAAGTTGTCTTCGAGATTGCCCACGGTCACAAGCTCCGCGGCCTCGGGCGTGAAGAAGGCCGCGGGCCGCGATTTCTTCAAACGTTCGAGCGAGGCGTTGACGACGCGGTTGCGCACCTGCGGGCTTTCGAGCTTGAGCCCCTTCTTTTCTTCCTCGGGCGTCAGCTCCGTCGGCGCCACGTCGAGCAGGTAGACGCGGAGCCCCGCGTTGGCCGCGTGCGCGGCGATGCCGCCGCCCATCGTGCCGGAGCCGATGACGACGACGCGTTTGATCGTGTGGCTCATCTAGTTCTCACGCCCTTCGAACAGGTCGGGGTCTGACTGGCGGAGCTGCTTGAGGAAATCTTGCCAGAGGAGCGGCAGCACGGGCATGCGCCCGATCTCGGCCTTCGCGCGCCGCGCCGCCGCGGGGGCGATGGCGACCGGCTCGCGCCCGAGGTCGCGCGCGGCCTGCGCCACCGAGAGGTTGCGCCGCGCCATGCCTTCGAGCAAGACCATGCGCATGAAGGCGGCCTGTATGTTGTCGCCGGTGGTGATGGCGCCGTGGTTGGGCAGGATGACGACCGGCCTCTCGCGCAAGGCGTCTGCGACCGGCATCACGCGCTCCTCTTCCGACGCGATGCCCTCGTAGTCCTCTTCGACCACGCCCACGTCGTCGGCCAGCAGACAGCTCTCCTGGTCGTAGACTTCCGGCACGACGCGCAGCGCGCTCAGCGTGACGACGGCCGGCGGGTGCGTGTGCGCGACGGCGACCGCGCGCGGGTTCTCGCGGTGGATGATGCCGTGCAGCCGTATCGTGTCGTTGACGTAGGCGCCGCCGTCCAGCACCTTGCCCGCGAAGTTGACGCGCACGACGTTCTCGGGGCGCAGCGTGGCGAACGAAGGGCCGAAGTGGTTGACGAGCATCTCGTCCGGCCCGACGGCGACGCTCAAATGGCCGGCGTTGGCGACGCTCAAGCCCTGCCGGTAGAGCAGGCGCGCCGCGCAGCAGATGTCGAACTTGATCGATTCGTGGTCTGTCATGGTCATCTCATTCTATAGCGGTCAGAACCGCCCGCGGTAGCGGGTGGGCCTTTGCAAAATGAAACGTTCGATTAGCAAAGGCCCACCCGCTACCGCGGGTGGTTCTGGCCTGTCTCTTCTTCGCGAAGTACCCGGTGCAAAATCTTGCCGACGGCCGTCTTGGGGAGGTTTTCCCGTATCTCGACCTTCGCGGGCACTTTGAACTCGGCGAGGCCGCGCTTGCAGTGTTCAATTAATTCCTCGGGGGTGGCCGAGGCATTCTGTTTGAGGACGACGCAGGCTTTGACCGCCTCGCCGCGGTAGGCGTCGGGGATGCCGACGACGGCGGCCTCCATGACGGACGGGTGTTCGTAGAGCACGCCCTCGACCTCGGACGGGTAGACGTTGAAGCCGCTCACGATGATCATGTCCTTCTTGCGCTGGACGATGTAGGTGTAGCCGTCCTCGTCCATCCGCGCCACGTCGCCCGTGTAGAGCCACGTCCGCCCGCCGGCGTCCCGCCGCAGGGCGATGGCCGTCTCGTCGGGGCGGTTCCAGTAGCCCTTCATCACCTGCGGGCCGGCGATGCACAGCTCGCCCTCCTCGCCCACTGGCACCTCGCGCTCGCCCGTCTCAAGGTCAACAATCTTAATGTCTGTGTCGGGCAGCGGCAGGCCGATGCTGCCCGGCTTGCGGCGGTCGAGCGCGGGCGTCGTGTGCGTGACGGGCGAAGCCTCGGAGAGCCCGTAGCCCTCTTTCAAAGTGCCGCCCGTCAGGCGCTCGAACTGCTCGATGACTTCGACGGGCAGGGGCGCCGAGCCGCTGTTGAAGTTGCGGATGCGGTCGAGGCCGTACTCCTTCGCCCGCGGGTGATTGAGCAGGGAGATGTAGATGGTCGGGACGGCCGGGAAGAAAGTGGGTTGATAATCGCGGATCGCGTTCAAAAGCATCTCCACGTCGTACTTCGGGATTAGAATCTGCTGCGCGCCGCGCCAGACGCCCTCCATCATGCCGACCGTGAAGCCGTAGATGTGGAAGTATGGGATGACGAGCAGGTAGCTGTCCTCGCCGCGCCGCAGCCCGTCGTGCGCCCAGCAGCCGGTCTGGATGACGTTGGCGAAGATGTTGTAGTGCGTCAGCATCGCGCCCTTCGGCACGCCGGTCGTCCCGCCTGTGTATTGGAGGACGGCCACGTCCTCCGGCTCGATCTCGACGGAGGGCAGGTCGGGCTCTGCGACCGACGCGAGCAGGTCTGCGAGCCTCTGCGTTCCGGAGACCTCCGGGCACGGCGCGGCGGCGGCGGAGTATTCGGCGGCCGAGGTGACGACGACGTGCTCGATGCCGGTCTGCTCTTTGACGGCGAGCGTGACGGGGGCGAGCACGTCGAGCGTCAACAGCACGCGCAGGCCGGAATCCTTTGCGACGACGGCCACCTCGCGCGGCGTGTAGAGCGGGTTGACGTTGACGACCACCGCGCCGAGCCGGAGCACGGCGAAGGCCGCGATGACATACTGCGGGCAGTTCGGCAGCATGACGCCGACGCGGTCTTCCTTCCGCACGCCCGATGCGTGCAGCGCCGCGGCGAATCTGTCCGACTGCCCCTTCAACTGCGCGAACGTCATGTGCGCGCCGAGGAAGGCCGTCGCCGGGCGGTCGGGCACCTCCGCGGCGGCCAGCCGCAGAATCTCGTGCAGGGGCCGCCGCGGGTAGTTCATGTGCGGCCGCACCCAGTAGTCGTAACGCCCCAGCCACGGCCGCGCCGCGTAGGGCGACTGCACCGATCCCCTGCCCGCTTCTGCTCTGCTCATTCTTGCTCCTTAAGAAGTGATGAGTGATGAATGATGAATGATGAATACCACAACACGGCGATATTCATCACTCATCACTCATCACTAACCTCGCGATGCGCTCGCGGTGGAAAGTCGCGTCGCCGAAGAGCGTCTCGGACGACTTGCTGCGCTTGTAATAGAGTTGCAGGTCGTGCTCCCAGGTGAACCCGATGCCGCCGTGCACCTGCACGCCGCGGTTGGCGACCTCGCGGTAGGCGTCGGAGCAGTAAGCCTTCGCGACGGAGACGGCCGCGCGCGCCGACGGGTCTCTCTCGGTCAGAGCCCACGCGGCGTAGTACGCGGCCGAGCGCGCGCTCTCCGTCATCAAGAGCATGTCGGCGCACATGTGCTGCACGGCCTGGAACGAGCCGACGGGGCGGCCGAACTGCTGCCGCGTCTTCGCGTACTCGACCGTCGTGTCCAAGACCCACTGCATCCCGCCGACCATCTCCGCGCACAGCACGGCCGTCGCCACCTCCGACGCGCCCTGCAAAGCCCCTCGCGCGTCGCCGTCCGCCCCGAGCACGTACGACTCGGCCACGCTCACGCCCTCGAACCTGACCTCGTAGAGCTTCCGCGTCGCGTCCATCGAAGGCATCGGCTTAACTGTGACACCTTCTGCCCCGCGCGCCACGGGCAACAGCACGAGCGAGTCGCCGTCGCGCGCCACGCAGACAAGAACGTCCGCGACGCCCGCGTCCGGCACGAACAGCTTTCGACCTTTTAAATTGAACCCGCCTCCGCCGCGCGACGCCTCCAACTTCAAGGCGTCCGCGTCCCAGCTCGCGCTCTCTTCGAGCAGCGCGACCGTCGCCTTCAACTCCCCGGCCGCAATCGGTTCGAGATACTTCGCGCGCTGCTCGGCCGAGCCCGCGCGCTCGACGAGCGCGGCCGCGAACAGCGTCGAGAGGAACGCGCCCGGCAGACACGCGCGCCCCATCTCCTCGGCCACGGCCGCCATCTCGACCAGACCCAACCCGAGCCCGCCCTGCGCCTCCGGCACCAGGAGCCCCGTCCAACCCTGTTCGGCCAACGCCCGCCAAAGCCCCTCGTCGTGCGCCGTCTCCGTCTCCATCAACTCGCGCACGCGCCCCGCCCCGCACTCCCGCGCGAGCAGAGCGCGCGCCGACTCCTTCAAAAGCTTCTGCGGCTTACTCAGGTCAAAGTCCATGATGAGAGGTTCTCAATAACTTTTGGGAAGCCCAAGAACGCGCTCGGCGATGATGTTGCGTTGGATTTCGCTGGTGCCTGCCTCGATGGTGTTGCCGCGCGTGCGGAGGTAGGCGTACTCCCAGGCTCCCTTGTCGAACTCTTTGAGCTGGCCGTAGGGGCCGAGTATCTCCTGCGCGTACTGCTGCGTGCGCTGGTTCATCTCGCTCCAGTAGAGTTTTTGAATCGAGCCCTCGGCGCCGGGGGCGCCCGCCTTGCTCAAAGACGTTAAGGCGCGGTTGGTGTTGAGCCGCAGTATCTCCAGTTCGAGATAAGCCTGCGCGAGCTTCTGGCGGACGAGCGGGTCTTCGCTTGCGGGCCGGCCGTCGCGCTCCACAGTTTTAGAGCGCGCGATGAGCGCTTCGAGCTGGCGTTTGAAGACGACCTGAATCCCCGTCCCCAGGTTGGCGCGCTCGTTCATGAGCGCGGTGATGGCCGTCGTCCAGCCCTTGTTCACTTCGCCCAGGACTTGCGACGGGCCGATGCGCACGTCCGAGAAGAAGACCTCGTTGAAGCCCGAGTCGCCCGACATCTGCCTTAAGGGGCGCACCGTGACGCCCGCGGCGTGCATGTCCGCGAGCAGGCAGGTGATGCCTTTGTGCTTCGGCGCCTCCGCGTCCGTGCGCACGAGGAGCAGGCACCAGTCGGCCATCTGCGCGAAGCTCGTCCAGATTTTCTGGCCGTTGATAATAAAGTCTTCGCCGTCGCGCGCGGCCTTCGTCCCGAGCGCGGCGAGGTCGCTGCCGGCGTTCGGCTCCGAAAAACCCTGGCACCAGATTTCGTCGCCCGAGAGAATCTGCGGCAGGTGGCGCGCCTTCTGCCCCTCCGTGCCGAGCGCGATGATGGTCGGGCCGACGAGCGAGAGGCCGATGGTTCCGACCAGCTGCGGGGCGTTCGCGCGCGCCAGCTCCTCCTGGAAGATGGCCTGCTCCAACAGCGTCGCGCCGCGCCCGCCGAACTCCTTCGGCCAGGAGATGCCCGCCCACCCGCCGTCGTAGAGCTTGCGCTGCCACGCGCGCAAATACTCGATGTACTCGGCGCGGTCTTCCGACCCGCCGCCTCCGCCCGCCCACTCCGCCGGCACGTTCTCGCCCAGCCACGCGCGGAACTCGTCGCGGAACTCTCGCTCGCTCGGAGTTAAATTTAAATCCATATCGACCTCAATCCGTCTTCGGCTGCGACACTTCCCACAGCAGTTCGGCCACGTCCAAGACCTTCATGTCGCGGTCGCCCTTACGCGCGTTGACGCCGTCCTCCAGCATCGTCATGCAGAAGGGACAGCCGACGGCGAGCACGTCGGCGCCCGTCTCCAAAGCCTCGCGCGCGCGCTCCTGGTTGACGCGCTTGTCGGGCGGCTCGTCCACGAAGCTCATCCCGCCCCCGCCGCCGCAGCAGAAGCTGTTGCTGCGCGCGCGCGGCATCTCGACCGCCCCGCCGCGCGTAGAGATTTGCACGAGCGCGCGCGGCGCTTCGTAGACGCCGTTCTGCCGGCCGAGGTAGCAGGGGTCGTGGAAGGTTATCTTCTTTCCCGAATCGGGGAGCGGCTTCAACCTCCCCTCCCCGACGAGCCGGGCCAGGTATTCGCTGTGGTGAAAGACCTCGAACGCGCCGCCGTAAGCGGGGTACTCGTTCCTGAAGGTGTTGAAGCAGTGCGGGCAGGCCGTGACGACCTTCCTGACATTGTGCCTGTTCAAATTCGCGACGTTCTCCCGCGCGAGTTGTTCAAACAGGAACTCGTTGCCGATGCGCCGCGCCGGGTCGCCCGAGCACTTCTCTTCGCGCCCGAGGACTGCGAACTTCACGCCCGCCTGCTCTAAGAGTTGCGCCGTCGCGCGCGTGACCTTCTGGTTGCGCTCTATCAACGCGCCGCCGCAGCCGACCCACAGGAGGACTTCGGCGTCCTTCACGTCGGAGCCCGTGCGGACGTTCAGACCCTCGGCCCAGTCCAAACGCGTCGCCTGCGTGCCGCTGAAGGGGTGGCCGCGCCGTTCGAGAGACATGACGGCCTCCTGCATCGAGTCGGGGAACTCGGCCTCCTCCATCACGAGGAAGCGGCGCATGTCCACGATCTTCGGCATCTGCTCGATGAAGACCGGGCACGCCTCGACGCACGCCGCGCAGGTCGTGCACTGCCACAAAGGCACGGGCGAGGTCGCGGGCACGGCGCCGATGATGGGGGAAGACATCGACGGGGTGACGGGGTGACGGGGTGACGGGGTGACGTTTAACGACACGGCTTCTGTCCCCCTGTCTCCCCCTCTCCCCGTCTCCCCGTCTGCTTTTCGCGCCAGGTCGCGCAGTTGCAAAATGATGTCGCGCGGCGACAACTCTTTCCCGACCGCGTGCGCGGGGCAGACGGCCGTGCAGCGCCCGCACTCGGTGCACGCGTCGAGGTCGAGCAGGTCTTTCCAGGTGAAGCCCGCGAGCGAGTTGACGCCGAACGACTCCGTCTGCTCGAAGTCGATCCTCTTCAGCGCCGCGCCTATCGGCGCGAGGTTGGCGGCGTAGATGTTGAGCGGCGCCGTCAGCACGTGCGCCATCTTCGTGTACGGCAGCCACGCGAGGAAGGCGAAGCTCGTCACCAGATGAAACCACCACGCGAAGGCGTGCGCGCCCCGCATCGTCTCGACGCTCATCAAACGCCGCGACGCGCGCGCCACGAGGTTGCCGAACGGCGACCACGCGCCCCACGGGTCGTTCGTCGCCGCGATGCGCCAGCCTTCGACGAGGAACCCTTGCAGGCAGATGAGGAAGACGGCCGCCAGGATGAGCGCCGCCTCGTCCGTGTGGACGAGCTTCCGCGGCCGCCGAACATAACGCCGCGCCGCGGCCATCGACACGCCCAGCATGACGAGCGCCCCAAAGAGGTCAACGACGAACGACTGGAAGTAAAGGTAGAACCGCCCGCGCATGATCGCGGTGCCGAAGTCCGCGTCGAGCGCGACGACCGTCGTCGCCATCGTCAGCACGACGAAGCCGTAGCTGATGAGCAGGTGAAACAGCCCCGCGTAACGCTCGCGCGCCGTCCGCCGCTGCGCCAACGCGTGTTTGAGCACGAGCCGCACGCGCTCCCAAGGCCGGTCGAATCGCGCGGCCGGCCGGCCCCGCCGCCAACGGCTCCAACGCCGGTACACGCCGTAGCCCGCCACCGACGCCGTCGGCAACAGCAGCGCGTACATCGCCCACACCTGCGAGACGTTCCAGTAAATCTGGCGCGTGGCGTCCATGATGATGAAGTGATGAGTGATGAATGTTGAATGTTGCTACGCGGTCATATTCATCACTCATCACTCATCACTCATCACTTGCTTTAGCTTCTCCCGCAGCAGCGGGACGACCTTGCGGTAGTCTTCGACGATGCCGAAGCGGCAGTGTTTGAAGATCGGGGCGTCGGGGTCTGTGTTGACGGCGGCGATGGTCTTGGCCTCGGAGATGCCGGCCATGTGCTGGCTGGCGCCGGTGATGGCGATGGCGAGGTAGAGTTCCGGCGTCACCTTCTTGCCGGTCTGGCCGACCTGCCAGGTGGGCGGCACCCAGCCGGCGTCACACGCTGCGCGCGAGGCCGCGAGCTGCGCGCCGAGCAGTTCCGCGAGCGGGCGCAGCTCGGTCTCGAAAGGCTCGGGGCCGCCGATGCCGCGCCCGCCCGAGACGATGACGCGCGCCTCTTCGAGCCTCGACTCGCCGCCCGCCTCGCGCCTGCGCTCGACGAGGCGCGTGCGCGTGTCCGCCTGAATGTTAAGAGTCGCGCGCGTCACCTCGCCCGCCGCTGCGCGCGGGGCCGCGGGCGTGAACGAGCGCGCGCGCAGCCACACGACCGCGGGGCTCCTCTTCAATTCGAGAACCGCATGCGCCTTGCCGCCGTAGACCTGCCGGCCGACGCGCACGGCGTCCCCTTCGACGCGCAGCTCGACGCAGTCGCCCGCCGCACTCCCGCCGAGCCGGTGTGCAATCCGCGGCGCAAGCTCCTGGCTGTACGTGTCATTCGCCAGCAGCACCGCGCGCGGCCTCGACTCGCCGCAGAGCTTCGCGAGCGCCGCCAGATAAGTCTCCGGCTGGTACTCGCGCAGCTCCGCCTGTTCCGCGATTAACACGGCGTCCGCGACGCGCGCCGCCTCACCCGCAACCGCCTCCGCGCCTTCGCCCAACACCACCGCGCGCAAACTCCCGCCCAGCTCGTCCGCCAGACGCCGCCCCGCGCCCGCCAAGCCCTGCGCGCCCTTATCGAATCCGTTCGCGGCGAAGAGAATGATTAAGACATCGTTCATAAGATGCATTACATGCTTCGGGTCACGGCAATGAGGTAGCGGGCAAAGGCTTCGACCTTTTCATCGAGCGTGTCGCCGTTGACGAAGTCGCAACGCGTCTCCTTCTGCGGGACGAAGAGCTCGGCCACCTCGTAGTAGTCGTTGTCGGCGCCGGCCGCGAGGCCGAGGTCTGCGAGCGTGAACTTCGTCAGCGGCTGGCGGTAGGACATCATCACGTCGCGCACCTTGGGGATGCGCGGGACGTTGTGCTCGTCGTTCGTGACGGTGACGACGACGGGCGGCGCCGCCTCGAAGACCTCCCAGCCCGTGTCCGTCTGCCGCTTCAGGCGCAGGTTGCCGCCGGTAACTTCGATGCTATCGACGAAGGAGACGCAGGGGAGCCCCAGCTCCTCCGCGAGCAGCGCGCCCGTCTGCCCCGCGCCCCAGTCGCCCGCCTCGCGCCCCGTCATGATGAGGTCGAACGCGCCGAGCCTTTTAACCGCGGCCGCCAGCACGCGCGCCGACGCGAGCGGGTCGGGCGCCTCCCCGCCCTCGTGCAAGACGAGCGCCGCGGCGTCGGCCTTCATCGCCAGCGCTTTGCGCAGAGAGTCCTCCGCGGTCGGCCGCCCGTACGAGAGCGCGGTGATCTTCCCGCCGCCCGCGCGCTCGCGCAGTTGCAGCGCCGTCTCCAGCGCGTTCTCGCAGAAGATGTTCGTGACGAGATTCGCCGCGCCCTGCTCGGCCTCGCGCTGCGCGGCGTCCACCCGGAAGTCGCGCGCGGGCACCTCCGGGTCGAGAATCTGTTTGAGACAGACGAGGATGTTCATAAGAAAGTAGGCAGTAGGCAGACGGCAGTAGGCAGTTCGCTCCGCGTGACGGAAGTTGAAAGATTAATGTAGAGGCTCCGGCAGCGACGTTCTTAACTGCCTACTGCCGTCTGCCTACTGCCTACTGCTTTGAGCTTTGCCGGCTTGAGCAGTCCGTGCAGCGCGATCCTGACGATCTGCTCGGCCGCCTGCTCCTCGTCGAGCGCGCCGCCCTGCTGGAACCAGCGCGAGAGCCAGTTGATCATCCCGAGCAGGCTGAAGGCGGCGGCCGTCGTGTGCACGTCCTGCATCTTCCCCGCGGCCTTCAGCTCGTCGAGCGTGCCGCGGAGAAAATCAAAATACTTCCGCTTGCGCTGCGTGATCTTGCGCTGCTGCGCGGGCGTGAGCGCCGTCACCTCGTCCACCAGGATGGTGATGGCGCCCTGGCCGCGCGTGACGAGGCGGGCGTGGGCGCCGACGAGGAAGCGCAGCCGCGCGGCCGGGTCACTGATCGCGCGGGCGGGCGCGGCGACCTCCTCGTCCAGCTCCCACAGCCCGAAGTTCATGATGTCGAAGAGCAGCTCCTTCTTGCCGTTGATGTAGTGGTAGAGCCCGGCCTTCGTCATCCCCAGGGCGTTGGCGATGTCGTTGACCGAGGTCGCGTCGTAGCCCTTGCGGAGGATGATCTGCGCGGCGGTGCGGTAGATTTCCGCCAGGCGCTCGTTGTTCGGGGCGGACTTTTTCTGTGCTCTCATCGGCTTGGAGGGCGCGGGTTCCGGGGTCGAGCTTGTGCGCCGAAGGTTTGGGTGTTATTTTACCGACCGGCCGGTCGGTAGTTATACCTTGAACCCCGCCGGGGCGTCAACAGTCACGCCGCCGGGCGCCGGGACTCCGCCGAAAGGAAGCCCCATGTCAACACAGACGGACGCGCGCGCGCCGGGCGCGGGCGCCGCTTTCCTCTCCGCCGACGCGGCGCCGGAGGACGTGTTCACGCGCGAAGACCTCTCCCCCGCGCAGCAGATGTTCGGCCGCATCGCCGAAGAGTTCATGCGCACGGAGGTCGTCCCGCGCGACGCGTTGATTCACGCGAAGGACTGGGCGCTGACGCGCGAGCTTTTGCTTAAGGCCGCCGACCTCGACCTCCTGCGCGTGGACATCCCGGAGGCTTACGGCGGCCTCGGGCTCGACAAGGTCAGCTCGGCCTACGTCGGCGAGAAGATCGGCGTCGTGCCCTCCTTCGCCGGCTCGCTCGGCGCGCACACAGGCATCGGGACGCTGCCGCTCGTCTACTTCGGCACAGAGGAGCAGAAGGCGCGCTACCTGCCGCGGCTCGCGTCCGGCGAGTGGGTCGCGGCCTACGCCCTGACCGAGCCGGGCTCGGGGTCGGACGCGCGCGCCGCGCGGACGAAGGCGACGCTCGACACGGACGGCACGCACTACCTCCTCAACGGCCAGAAGATGTGGATCACGAACGGCGGCTTCGCCGACCTCTTCACCATCTTCGCGCAGGTGGACGGCGACAAGTTCACGGCCTTCGTCGTCGAGCGCCGGATGGGCGTCTTGAGCGGGCGCGAGGAGCCGAAGCTCGGGCTCGACGGCTCTTCGACGACGGCGCTCATCCTTGAGAACGTGCGCGTGCCGGCCGGGAACGTCCTGGGCAGAGTCGGCGAGGGGCACCGCGTCGCCTTCAACATCCTCAACCTCGGCCGGCTCAAGCTCGGCACGCGCAACGTCGGCGGGGCGAAGCAGGCTTTAACGCGCGCGATAAACTATGCGGTCGAGAGAAAGCAGTTCGGCCGCGCAATCGCGGAGTTCGGGATGATCAAGCAGAAGCTCGGCGAGATGGCCGTCCGCTGCTACGTCGGCGACTCAATCGTCTACCGCACGCTCGGCGACGTTGACCGCGCGCTCGAAGCCGTGCCCGCGGAGGATTCAGACCGCGCGCTGAAAGTCATCGAGAGCTTCGCCGTCGAGTGTTCAATAAACAAGGTCTGGACGAGCGAGGCGCTGGCCTACGTGGTGGACGAGGCTTTGCAGACCTACGGCGGCTACGGCTACTCGAAGGAGTACCCGGCCGAGCGCGCCTACCGCGACGCGCGCATCACGCGCATCTACGAGGGTACGAACGAGATCAACCGCCTCATCATCCCCAACAGACTTTTGAAGCACGAGGCCACGCGCGACCTCTTCGACAAGGGCGCCGCCCGCCGCGCGCTCGAAGGGGCGGACGTTCAAACAGCAGCACCCTCATCCACGCCCCTCCCGGCCGAGCGCGAACTGCTCGCGCGCGCCAAACGGCTGGTCGTCTTCACGCTCGGGCTCTCGAAAGAGAAATACGGCGATGGTCTCGCCGAAGAGCAGGAAGTCCTCGGCCACGTCGCGGACATCGCCGCCGAGACTTACGCGCTTGAGAGCGCGCTGCTGCGCACCGAAAAGCTCTTCGCCGCGCGCGGCGAGGCGGCCGCCTCCGTCCAGCTCGACATCACGCGCGTCTACGCTTCGGACGCCGCCGACCGCATGGAGCATTCGGCCAGGCAGGTCGTGGCCGCGCTCTCCGACGACGGAGACGCACACGACCTCCTCGAAGGGGTGCGCAGGCTCACGCGGCACACGCCGCCCAACACCGTCGCCGCCAGGCGCCGCATAGCCGACGTGGTCGTCCGCGCGGGCCGCTATCATCTCTGATATAAGAGACGCATGCCTTCCCGAACTTACCCGCCGGGGCCGAAGGGGGTGCTGCCCGGCTTGCAGTTCCTCTCGTTCACGCGCGACCCGCTCGGCTTCCTGACGGGCGTGGCGCGCGGGTACGGCGACGTGGCCTACTTCGGCGGGATGCCGGACGACTTCTACCTGCTCAACCACCCCGACTACATCAAGGACGTGCTCGTCACGCGCAACGCGAGCTTCATGAAGGGGCGCGGGCTTCAACGTGCGAAGCGCCTGCTCGGCGAAGGTCTGCTCACGAGCGAGCCGCCGCTCCACCGGCGCCAGCGTCGCCTGGCGCAGCCTGCTTTTCATAAACAGCGCATCAACGCTTACGCCTCGCTGATGGTCAATGACGCTTTGAAACTTGAGCGGGAGCGCTGGCGGGACGGACGCACGCTCGACGTGGCGCAGGAGATGATGCGCCTGACGCTCGCCATCGTCGGCCGCACTCTCTTCGGCACGGAGACCGAGGCCGAGGCCGAGGAGGTGCGTGACGCGCTGTCGGCTTCGATGGCCTCGTTCGGGCGCTTCATGCTGCCCTTCGCCGAACTCCTGAGCCGCCTGCCCCTCCCCGCCAACAAGCGCTTCGAGCAGTCGCGCGCGCGGCTCGACCGCATCATCTACCGCATCATCGAGGAGCGGCGCGCCTCCGGCGAAGACCGCGGCGACCTCCTCTCCATGCTCCTCAAGGCGCAGGACGAGGAGGGCGACGGCGGCATGATGACCGACGAGCAGCTGCGCGACGAGGCGATGACCATCTTCCTCGCGGGTCACGAGACGACCGCCAACGCCCTCGCATGGACTTGGTACCTGCTTTCTCAAAACCCGGAAGTTGAAGCGCGCCTGCACGCGGAGCTTACAGAAGTCTTGTCGGGCCGCCCGCCGACGGCCGAAGACCTGCCGCGGCTGCGCTACACGGAGATGGTCTTTGCCGAGTCGATGCGCCTCTACCCGCCGGCCTGGATACTCGGCCGCCGCGCGCTCGAAGACTACGAGGTCGGCGGCTACTCGATTCCGCGCGGCGCGCTCGTCATCCTGAGCCCTTACATCATGCACCGCGACCCGCGCTTCTGGCCGGAGCCCGAACGGTTCGACCCCGAACGCTTCACGCCGGAAGCGAAGGCTTCGCGGCCGCAGTTCTCCTACTTCCCCTTCGGCGGCGGCCCGCGCCGTTGTATCGGCGAGGGCTTCGCCTGGATGGAGGGTGTCCTCGTCGTCGCCGCGCTCGCGCAGCGTTGGCGGCTGCGGCTCGTGCCGGGACAGCGCGTCGAGCCGCGGCCGATGGTCACACTCCGCCCGCGGCGCGGCGTGCTGATGACGGCCGAACGCAGGGAGGTCAGTTGCAGTCTGAACGTCGAGGGGCAGGTTTGAGCAACGTCTATTTCATACGACACGGGCAGGCGGGCACGCGCGAAGAGTACGACTCGCTCTCCGAACTGGGCAGGCGGCAGGCGCGCCTGCTCGGCGAGTATCTCGTCTCACAGGGCGTCGAGTTCGCCGCCGCCTACGCGGGCGGGCTCTCGCGACAGCAGCAGACGGCCGCGGAGGTCGCGGCCGCCTACAAAGAGGCCGGGCTCGGCTTCCCAGACCTCTCCATCGACGCGGGCTGGGACGAGTTCGACTTCCACCACGTCTACCGCGAGATCGCGCCGCTGATGTGCGCGGACGACGAGGAGTTCCGGCGCGCGCACGAGGAGATGTTGGCCGAGGCGAGTAAGCACGCCGACGACCACGCGGCGGACGTGCACAGGGTCTGGCGCGCCTCGGACACGAAGGTCATGGACGCATGGGTGGAAGGGCGCTACCCGTACGCGGGCGAGTCCTGGGAACAGTTCATCGCGCGCGTCGCGGCCTGCCGCCTGCAAGGGACGGACGCCCGGCCGCGCGAGAACGTCGCCGTCTTCACCTCGGCCGTGCCGACGGCCGTCTGGACGGCGCGCGCGCTCGAAGCATCGAACGAACACATCCCGCGCCTCGCGGCCGTCCTGCTCAACACCTCCTACACCGTCCTCCGCCTGCGGGAGGAAGAGACGCTCCTCTTCACCTTCAACGCCGTCCCGCACCTCAACTCGCCGGAGTTGAGGACAAGACGCTGAGAAGAGAAGTGATGAATGATGAATATCGCCGTGTCGGGATATTCATCATTCATCACTCATCATTCATCACTTCGTTGTGCCTGCGACCAGCTTTCGAGGAGGCGGCGGCGGTTCTCAAGCTTCTTGTCGATGTCTGGAATCTTTAAGACCAGCCGTTCGAGGTTGCCGAGGTAGTCAGGCTCGCCGACGGTCTCGCGCACCTCGGCGAGGAAGGGTTGGAGCTTGGCGTAGACGACGACGTGCTCGGTGTTGCCTGCTTGGAAGAGGCGCTCGTCGATGCCGCCGTTATTGACGAAGGCGGCCGCCACGTCCCAGTGCGACGCGACCATGCGGTAGAAGGCGCTCTGCTTCTGCCCGCTCAGCATCAGCCGCACGATCTCTTTGCCCGAACGCGGCGCGAACTCCGTGAAGAACCACGCGCGCGCCTCGCGCATCAGCGCCTCGCCCCTCAGCTCGTACAGCTTCAGGATCGCCAGCACGTCCAAAGGCTTCGTCTCCATGCGCCTTCCTCCTCCCTATCTGTTGAACCCGTCGGCCGCCGACGCGACCTTCAAGGACGCGGCGCCGCCCTGCGACGGCCCGGCCAGAAGCTTCCGGCAGAGCCGTAGATTGCCCGCGGCCTCCTCGAAGGGCACGTCCGACTGTCGCACGGCGGCCTCGAACTCGCGCTCGGCCTCCGCAAGGCGCCCCGCGCGCGCCAGCATCACCCCGAGGTTGTTGTGGCTCGCCGGGAATTTATCTTTCGAGCGCCTGATGGCCTCGCGGAAGTATTCGGCCGCCCGCCCCTCGTCGCCCGCGCGCGCCGCGAGCATCCCGAGCTTGTAGTGCGCCGGCGCGTATCCGGACTGCGCGGCCTGCTCGTAAGCCGCCTTCGCCTCCGGCTCACGCTTCAGCTCTTCGAGCGCGACGCCGAGCGCATACGAAGCCTTCGGGTAGCGGCCCCCGCGCGCCTCAATCGCCCGGCGGTACGCGCGCGCGGCCTCCTCCGTCTGCCACAGCTCGAAGCGGCAGACGCCGATGTTGTAGAGCGCCTGCGCGTAGGTCTCGCCTTCCGCGCGGGTCACGCGCTCGTACTCCGCGACGGCCGACCTGTACTCGCCGCGCGCGTAGCGCTCGTTGCCGCGCGCGATCATCTCCTGCGCGCGCTCCTGCGCCGCCGCGGTCGCGCAAGTCAGAGTCAGAAGCAGCAGCGCCGGGAAAAGCCCCTTCAACATCCTCTTCATCGCTTCAAATCTCCTCCCCGTCGGATTGACTGACGGGGCGAGATTAAGCCTCGAAGGGGCGGCGGGTCTTTCCCGTTATTGCTGAGCCTTGCACAAACTTGCTACCGCTTTCAGGCGCGGGACATCGATACCCGGTACGACTGCGGCGTCGTGCCCGTCAGGCGCCGGAAGAGTCGCGTGAAGTGGCTCTGGTGGCTGAAGCCCGTGCGGAGGCCGACCTCTGCGAGCGGCAGGCGGCTCTCGGCAAGCAGCGCCTTGGCGCGCTCGACACGGAACTTGATGAGGTGCTGGTGCGGGGTCGTGCCGGTCGCGCGCTTGAACTCGCGCGCGAAGTGGAAGGTGCTCATCGCCGCCTCGCCGGCCAGGTCTTCGAGCGTCAGGTCGCGCTCGTGGTTCTCCTCGATGTAGGAGAGCACGCGGCGCAGCCGCACGCCCGAGAGCCCGCCCTTGAACTCCTGCCGCGGGGCGCCCGCGGCCGCGTAGTTCCGCAGGACGTGTACGGCGAGGACGTTCGCCAGAGACTCAGCGTAGAGCCGCGCGCCGGGCGCCTCCGAATCCATCTCGCCCAGCAGCGCCATCCCGACGCGATTCACCAACGGGTCGCGCGGGTTGCTGCGCGCGACGACCTCGAAGCGCCCCGAAGGGTCTGCGTCGCGCGCCGCGCGTTCGACCAGGGCCGGGTCAAGGTAAATGCCCAGGCACTCCGTGTCGCCCCCGACGCGCGTCGAGAAGGGCTCGCCCGACGGGATGAGGCAGACGCCGCCCCGCGCCTGCGCCGACGCGCTGAAGCCGCCCGCCGTCCGCATCTCGCCGCGGCACCCGCTCAAAGAGAGCAGCAGAAGGTGCTCCCTGTGCTCGTGCTCCGGCAGCTCGCCCGCGCGCAGGCGGTAGTGCTCGACGCGCACAGGCCCCCACGCGGCGCCGCGCTTCTCGACGAAGACCGGCGGGAGGTGAACTTCGCTTGTGCTCATGATCTTCTCTTACCTCGCGGCGCGCGACGCGCCCCCTTCTTCCGTTCGGGCGAGGGCAGGTGCGGCAGACCTTCCGCCGTGGCGAGGCGGCGCAGGCGCTCCAGCACGCCCTCGCGCGCGCGCGCGAAAGCCCGGCGGTCGCCGTGGAGCTGGAAGGCCCAGTTCGCGCCCATCTCAAGGGCGTTCAGCTCGAAGGCGAGCTGCGCGGGGTCGGCCGAGGGGTCGAGCTGCCCCTCGCCCTGCGCCTCCGCGACCGAGCGGCCGAGCACCGCCAGCCACTCCTTCATGATCGCGGCGACGCGGTCGCGCACGGCGCCGGGCCGCCCGTCGAACTCGGCCGCCGCCGCCGCAAAGAAGCAGCCGCCACGGAAGACCTCGCGCCTGACGTATTCGAGCCACACGTCGCACAGCCCCCACAGCCGCGCGAGACCCTTCGGCGCCTCGAAGGCCGGGCGGATGACTTCGCGGACGAAGATGTCGCGCGCCGCCTCCACGGTGGCGAGTTGCAACTCCTCCTTCGAGCCGAAGTGCGCGAAGAGCCCGCTCTTGCTCAGCGACAGCTCCGCGGCGAGGCGCCCGATGGTCAACCCTTCGAGCCCCTCCTCCGACGCGATATGCACGGCGGCCTCCAGGATGGCCCGCCGCGTGCGCTCGCCGTGCGCCCTGCGCGCCCGCGCCGCCGCCCGCCCCTCACCTTTGGCCGGAACCGTCATCGCCGCGCAATATAGCACGAACGTTCGTTTTGGGGAAGAGAGATTTTCACCACAGAGACACAGCTTAAGAACACAGCTTTAAGGTTTGAGCCGTGTCTCTGTGTCTCTGTGGTGAAATTATTTCACACGAGGGCCTGCCCTAAGCCGCGGGGGCGGAGCGATAGCCGAGTTCGTTGAGCGCGAGTTGTGTGCCGGAGAGCAGCTCGTCGATCTGCCCCGTGCTCTCGACGCCGACGACGAAGGCGTCCACGACGCCCGACTCGACCTGGAAGCGGAAGCAGTCGGCGGGGGTGAGCGCGCCGCCGCGGACGATGTCGCCCTGGCCGACCACCTTCATCCCGACCATCCCCTGCCCCTTCGCGCGCATGCCGCGGAAGAGCGTGCGCGCCGTCTCGACGCCCGCGTCCATGTGCGCGGCGCGCGGGTTCCAGCGCACCTGGTTGATCTCGACCCAGGGGCTCGCGGCCGCGGCTTCGAGCGCCTCGAAGCTGTGGCAGGTGACGCCGACGGCGCGCACCTTCCCCTTGCGCTTCGCCTCGGAGAAGACGTCCATCACGCCGCGCAGGTTCGTCGTCCACTCGCCGTCGGCGACGCAGTGGATGATGAGCGAGTCGAGGTAGTCCGTGTCCAGCTCCTTCAGGAAGCGGTCAACGTCGGCGGCCGCCGCCTGCGGGTCGCGGCTGTCGGTCTTGGTCTGGACGACGAAGCGGCTCCGCTCGACGCCGCGCATCGCCTCGCGGAAGAAGGGGTGCGAGCCGTAGGCGTCGGCGAGGTCGAAGAAGTTGACGCCGCGGTCGAAGGCGTGGCGCATCAGCTTCGTGAAGGCGGGCTGCCCCAACTGCGTCTGGTTCGAGCGGCGCGCGTAGCCGATGCTGCCCGTCCCAATTCCGACGAGCGAGACCTTCAGCCCGCTCCTTCCCAACGCGACGCGGTCGGTCGGGCTCTTGACGCCCGGGTCAACCGGGCCGAGCGTCGCGGCCTCACTCTCCCCGCCGCGCAGGACGGCCCCGCCCACCAGGGCCGCGCCCGCCGCCACCGTCCCGATGAACTTCCGCCGGGTGAGTTTGGTCATCACTTCTCCTCCCTTCCCGCACAGTATAACTACTGCCCGCCCGAGTCGATAACTATTGTCGCCGGGGGCAGACCCTGCGAGGTCGCGCGCAGGGTTATCCTGCCGGGCTGCTTGCCCGACTTGACGACGACCAGCGCCCGCCCCTGCCAAGCTTTCCGCTGCGGCTGCTGGTAGCTCTCCGTGCTGACGGGGTTCGCGTTCCCGACGCCGGCGATGGTGCCCGGGCCTTCGACGCTGAACCTGACGAGGTTCTCCGCCTTAGGGTGTCTGACGCCGCGCGCGTCCAAGACCTCCAACGTGACGTAGCTCAAGTCCTGCCCGTCGGCTTTGATCTTCGTGCGGTCGGCCGTGAGCTTGAGGCGCGCGGGAGCGCCGGCCGTGCTCAGCTCGGCCGTGGCCGCGGCCACGCGCGGCGGGTCTGGGTAGCCGACGGCCTTCAGGGTGCCCGGCTGGTAGGGCACCTGCCACGTCGCCGTGAACTGGTTCGAGCGGTTCGTGGCTTTCCGCCCGAGCGACCTGTTATTTAAGAACAGCTCGACCTCCGCGCACGAAGAGTAGACGTCAACGTCGAGCGGCTTGCCTTCGTAGCCCTTCCAGTTCCAGTCGGCCAGCACGTCGTGCCAGTGCCACTTCGACCACGGCTGCCGCTTCGGGTTCGGCTCGAACGTCGGGCGCGGCGCGCGGACGAAGAGCGAGAGCTGGTTCTGCTTCCAGAGCGCGTCGCGGTAGAAGCTTTGCGGCCGCTTCCAGCCGCAGATGTCGATGTCGCCGCAGTAGGCGAGGTTCCAGGGGTAGAAGTTCGACTCCTGCCAGTAGCCGCGCCAGCCGATGCTCGCCTCGCCGATGTAGTCGAAGGCCGTCCAGACGAAGTCGCCAATTACATACTGGTGATCGAGGACGGCCATCCAGTAGTCGAACGCTTCGAGCGGAAAGGACTCGGTCGCGACCATGAGGCGCTTCCCGACACGCGCGTGGTCGGCCTCGTACTTGCCCACCATGTAGTTGTAGCCGGCCACGTCGAGCGTCGAGAAGTAAGGGTCTTTGTCCTCGCCCATGTCGTTGACGGCCGACGTGACGGGGCGCGTCGGGTCGAGTTTTCTCACGTAGTCCGCAAGTGCCTTCGCCGTCGCCACCGTCTCGGGCTTGGCGCGGCTCGGGATTTCGTTGCCGATGCTCCAGAGGACGACCGAGGGGTGGTTGCGGTCGCGCAAGACCATGCTCTCCACGTCGCGCTGCCACCACTCTTCGAAGAAGAGGTGGTAGTCGTGCGGGTTCTTCCCCTCGCGCCAGTGGTCGAAGGCTTCGTCGAGGACGAGCATCCCGAGGCGGTCGCAGGCTTCGAGGAAGGCGGGCGACGGCGGGTTGTGCGCCATGCGCAGGGCGTTGTAGCCGGCGGCCTTCAAAAGCTCGACCCGCCGCTCCTCCGCGCGGTCGTAGGCGCGCGCGCCGAGCGGGCCGTTGTCGTGATGAAGACAGCCGCCCTTGAGCTTCAGGGTCTGGCCGTTGAGGCGGAAACCGTGCAGCACGTCGAAGGAGATGGTGCGGATGCCGAACTTCGTCTCGGCGCGGTCGGACGGCCGCCCGTCCCTCTGCACTTCCGTGACGGCCGTGTAGAGCGTGGGCGAGTCGGGCGACCAGAGCGCGGGCGCCTTGACGCTCACGTCCTGCTCGAACTCGTAAGAGCTTCCGGCCCCGACCGCGTGGTCGGACTCGACGCGGGCCGCCTCACCGCCCGCGGCGTCGAGGATGCGCGTGACGAGCGTGACGAGCACGGGCCGCTCGGTCTCGTTCTGCACCGTCGTCTTCGCCCTCACGTGGGCGGACGCGGAGCTCGCCTCGGGCGTGATGACGTAAGTCCCCCACTGCGCGACGTGGACGGGGTCGAGCGTCTTCAGCCAGACGTGGCGGTAGATTCCGGAGCCGGAGTACCAGCGCGAGTTCTCGCCCTCGTTCTTCACCTTGACGGCGAGCACGTTCGCGCCGCCGAAGTTGACCTTGTCGGTCAGGTCGAACCAGAAGCTCGTGTAGCCGTACGGGTGCTCGCCCACGCGCCTGCCGTTCAGCCAGACCTCCGCGTTCATGTAGACGCCGTCGAACTGGATGACGACCCGCCTGCCCTTCTGCGACGCGGGCACGTCGAAGGTCTTTCGATACCAGCCGGTGCCGCCCACGGTGTAGCCGCCCTGCACCTGGCTGACGGCCGAGGGGTCGAAGGGCGTCCCCTTCCCCGGCAGGTCTTCGATGCTCCAGTCGTGCGGCAAATCGAGCCGCCGCCAACCGGAGTCGTCGAAGTCCGCGGCCTCGGCCCCCTGCGCCCCGCCGCGGTGGAAGAGCCACCCGTCGTCGAACAGCGCGACGCCCCTCACGCCGCCTTGAGCCCGCGCGACGGACAGAAGTACGAGCAGCGCGAACGCCGCCGCCAACAGTTTACGAATGGGCATCAACGGCTCCTCTATTTCAACGAAGCTTGAGCACAATAACGGTGTCGTACTCGTCCGCCGCGCGCTCGGGCAGATGAAGCACTAAGCCCGCGGCCGTCTCCTCAAATCTCACGCGCTCGCCGCCGAGCACGCGCGCCGAGGCGACGCGGCGGGGCAGGCGCGGCAGGGTCAGCTCGCCCGGCGGACGTTCGAGGACGTGGACGTAAACCTTATCGCCCTTGACGGTCGTCACCCCCCAAGCCTGCGGCGGCACAGGCCCGCCGCGCGTGCCGTAGACCGACTCGCCGTTGCGCCGCAGCCACGCGCCCACCTCTTGCAGCCGTTCGACGAACTCGGGCTGAATCGTCCCGTCGGGCCGCGGCCCGACGTTGAGCAGGAAGTTCGCGTCGTTGCCCGCCGCGCGCACGAGGTAGTGGACGAGCTGGCGCGTGGACTTGAACTTCTTGTCGCCCGCGTTGTAGCCCCACGAGTCGTTCATCGTCTCGCACGTCTCTAGGGGGAGCGCGCTCACCTCCGTCTGGTTGAAGCCGGCCGTGTTGCGGCCCGGCAAGTCCTTCTCGAACATCTGGAAGTCTTCGCCGGGGAACGGCCGCCGGTGGTGATTCGAGCCGACGAGCGCCTGCGGCTGTAACTCGTGAATCAGCGCGTAGGTGCGGCCGAGCCGCCACTCCGCGTCGGGCCTGTCCCACATGCCGTCGAACCAGACGCCCGAGACGCGCCCGTAGTTCGTCAGCAGCTCGCGCAGCTGCCCGTCCATGAAGTCGAGGTAGCGCTCCCACACGCCCGCCTCCGGCCGGCCCGCGGTCTTCCCCGTCGAGCCGCGCGGGAAGTAGTCCGGGTGGTGCCAGTCGAGCTGCGAGTAGTAGAAGAAGAGCCCGAGCCCCTGCCTGTGACACTCTTCGGCCAGCTGCTTCAGCACGTCGCGCCGGTACGGCGTGCGATCCGCCACGTCCCAGTCGGTGAGCTTTGAGTCGAACATGGCGAAGCCGTCGTGGTGCTTGGAGGTGACGGTGATGTACCGCATCCCGGCGGCCTTCGCCAGCGCGACCCACGCCGCGGCGTCGAACTTCGTCGGGTTGAAGCGCAGGGCGAGCGGCTCGTATGCGGCGACCGGAATCCCCTTGTTGTTCATCACCCACTCGCCCTGGCCGAGCACGCTGTAGATGCCCCAGTGGATGAAGAGGCCGAACTTCGCGTCGCGGAACCAGCGCCGGGCGGCGAGGTTCGAAGGCGCGGGGCGGTAGCCGTCCTGCGCGCGGAGCGTCGGCACCGGCGACAGCAGCGCGGCCAGCGCCAAAGCGACACGTAACCGTTTGCGAAATGGTTTGAGCACGGTCTTACTTTCCTGCAACGTCGCGCGGCGGGGCGGCGCCGAACGGCGCGCGTCACGGCGGCGCAAGTCTCCGACGCGTCCGCCCCAACTCGTCTTTCAAGTGTTGTATATTCTTTCGGCCGGGCACCCATCTTAAACGAAGGACGGCGCAACTTGAAACAATTTGGCGCGGGCGCCCGCGCGCTCGCCTTCTCCCTGCTCGTCATCCTTGCGGCCGGCGCGGGCGCGGCCGCGCAGACTCAGACCGCGCGCCCCCTCCTCGGCGCGCAAATCTGGATCGAGCCGGGGCAAAGGCCCGAAGACGTGGAGCGCTGGTTCAAGACGCTCGCCGACGGCCGCATGCCCGTCGCGCGCCTCTTCCTGATGTGGAACTACATGGAGCGCGAGCCCGGCGTCTGGGACTTCGCGCTCTACGACCAGGCGTTCCGCGCGGCCGAGAAATACCACGTCCGCGTCGTCGCCACGCTCACGCCCAACTGGGGGCCGGCGCACCGCGGCTACCTCTACGCCTCGCAGGGCGGCCCCATCAACGACACCGAGACGCGTCTCGCGGAGGCGCTCGAATACGTCGGGCGCGTCGTCGCGCGTTACAGGACGAGCCCCGCGCTCGACTCGTGGATGTTGATGAACGAGCCGGGGCAGCGCCCCGCGCCCGACCGGCTCGCGCTGCAAAGATACAGGCTGTGGCTCGCTAAAAAGTACGGGACGGTCGCGAAGCTCAACGAGGCTTGGATGACCGACTTCGCCTCCTTCACCTCGATACCGAGCGACCCGCGCTGGACGGCCGCCGGCTTCGACTTCACGGCGCCCGCGGCCTTCACGGACTGGCAGACGTTCTGGCGCGCACACCTCGCATGGTATCTCGGCGAGGTCGCCGCGGAGGTGCGGAGGGCAGACCCCACGCACCACGTCCACGTCAACCCGCACGCGCTCGTCGGCAACCTCGCGTCGAACTCGTTCGACCTGCCCGAGTGGCGCAGTTTCCTCGACTCGCTCGGCGCGTCGATACACCCCTCTTGGCACTTCGGACTTTTAAAGCGCGAGCAGTTCGCGCTCGGCGTCTCTTACGTCTGCGACCTCGTCCGCGGCGCGAGCGAGCCGCACCCTTTCTGGGTCACGGAGCTACAGGGCGGCCCCAACCTCTACAGCTCTGTGCGCCCCATGAGCCCGACGCGCGAAGACATTGCGCAGTGGGTCTGGACGGGCGTCGGCGCGGGCGCCGACCGCGTCATCTTCTGGCTTTTGAACGCGCGCGCGCAGGGGTCGGAGGCGGGCGAGTGGTCTCTGCTCGACTTCCGGGGTCGCGCGAGCGACCGTTTCGACGCCGCGAGCGACATCGCGCGCGTGCTCGAACGTAACGCGTCCTTCTTCGAAAGGGCGCGCCCCGTCGAATCTCCCGTCACGGTCATCCTCAGCCTTGAGACGATGACGCTGCAAGAGCGTTTCGCCTCGAACGATTCGCCCGCGCGCGGACGCGACGCGCACGTCCTCGAAGCGCTCGGCCTCTATCAAGCCCTGAACGAGGTCGGCATACCCGCACGCCTCAAACACATCGACGACTTCGACTGGCGCGACGCTTCACAACCCCCGCGGCTCGTCATCCTGCCGCACGTCACCGCACTCACGGCGGCGCAGGCGCGCAACATAGAAACGTTCGTCCGCGGCGGCAACACACTGCTCGTCACGGGGCTCACAGGCTTCTACGACAACGAGGCGCGGTTCCTCCCGTCCGAGCGTTGGCCGCTGGCAGACCTGCTCGGCGCGCGCCCGAAGGAGGTGCAGACGCCGGCGGGTAACGCGGAGGTCGTCTGGTCGCGCCCTGCGCTCACGCTCCCGAGCCTTCTGTGGCTCGGCGAGATCGAGAACGACTCGGCCGAAGTCGCCGCCCGGCAGGGCGAACGCGTGACGGCCGTCCGCAAGCGCGCTGGCCGCGGCGAGGCCGTCTGGATACCTTCGCCCGTCGGCATGGGCGCATGGTTCGGCGACGGCGCGCCGCTCGCGGGACTGCTCGCGGATTTAACCGCGCCCTTCGCGCAGGAGATGCCGTTCCGTTTCGAAGGCCGACAGCCCGGCTGCCTCCTACGCGTCCTGCAAAACGGCAACGCCTACGTCACGGTCGTCGCCAACGGCACGGCCGAGCCGCTTCAATGCCGCCTACGCCGCCCGCCGGGACTCACCCCGCAACTCCTCTGGGGCGATTCAACCCCCACGAACGGCAACGCCGCCCTCTCACTCGGCCCGCGGCAGACGGCCGTCCACCTGTGGAGATGATTGAAAGGCCGTGCGCCGGCCATAGCTGCGGCGCGGGTCAAACTAAAGTTTGACCCGGCCGTCAAACTAAGTCTCCATGCCAAAGCGAAACGCCGCGTGATAGCTTCCTTACCGCAATTCGGAACACTGCGACAGACTTCCCGGCCGTGCGCGGCGCGTCCATCAGGTCGGAACCGCGCGGCCCGACTCCTTCAGCTTAAAGCGATGAAAAACAGTCTCCTCCGGCCCGCGTGCGGGCTCGTCGTCTTTCTCCTCTGCCTCGCCGCGCACGCGGGCGCGCAGAGCAACTACGCGACCCTGAGCGGGACGGTCTTCGACCCGCAGCGGCAGGCCGTGCCGGGCGCGTCCGTGCGCGTCACCTCGGCGGGCACGCGCGTCTCGCGGCAGGTGACGACCAACGAGCAGGGCGCGTTCCAGTTGACGGGGCTCCTGCCGGGCGAGTACGAGCTGGCGGTCGAGGCCAAGGGCTTCGCGGCGCTGACGCGTACGTTGAGCGTCGAGGTCGGGCAGCAGTTGACGCTCGACGTTGACCTGAAGATCACGGACGTGACCACGACGGTCGAGGTCAAGGGCGAGGAGGCGGTGCTGCGCACGGCCGACGCCTCTGTCGGCGAGGTCGTCGAGCCGAAGTCCGTCCGCAGCCTGCCGCTCAACGGCCGGATGCTCATCGACCTCGTGCTCACGGTGCCCGGCGCGCACGAGAGCCACGGCGCGCAGGCCGGCGACATGAGCCCGCTCTACTGGCGCCCCGGCCAGCGCTCGGCCGTCAGCATCGGCGGCAACCGCCCGAACGCAAACTACTTCCTCCTCGACGGCGCGACCAACACCGACCCGACCTTCAACACGCTCAACCTGAGCCCCTCGCCCGACGCGGTGCAGGAGTTCAGGGTTCAGACCGGCAGCTACTCGGCCGAGATGGGCGGCGCGGGCGGCGGTCAAATCAACATCGTGACGCGGACGGGGACGAACGAGTTCCACGGGACGATCTACGAGTTCATGCGCAACGACGCGCTCGACGCGCGCACCTTCAACGAGATGGACACGGCGTCGAAGCACCTCAACCGGAACAACTTCGGCGCCTCCTTCGGCGGCCCCGTCAAAAAGAACCGGAGCTTCTTCTTCGTCAACTACGAGGGCCTGCGCCTGACGCAGGCGATGACGATGACGCAGACCGTGCCGACGATGGAGGAGGTCGGCGGCGACTTCTCGATGAGCGGCACGACGATCTACAACCCCTTCAGCGTGCACCCGAACCCGGGCTTTGACCCGACGCGGCCCGTCAGCGCCTCGAACCCGCAGGTCATCCGCGACCCCTTCCCCGACAACAAGATTCCGGGCGCGCTCATCAGCCCGCAGGCGCGCCAGTTCCTTGAGAAGTACGTGCCGCGCCCGAACATGGAGATGGGGATGAACGGGTGCGGGATGAACATGACGATGATGGGGATGCCGCAGGTGACGGGCGCGGGGGTGGACTGCAACAACTACCTCGACGTGCGGGACATGCACCACACGACCGACCAGGCGACCTTCCGCTTCGACCAGGCGTTCAAGCGCGGCGACCAAATCTTCGCGCGCTACTCCTTCAGCGGCGAGCGCGGCTTCACGCCGCAGAACCTGCCCGGCTTCGGCGCGCTCCACGACAACTTCTCGCAGCACGGCGTCGTCGGCTGGACGCGCATCGTCAACCCGCGCGTCGTCAACATCGCCACCGTCACCGCCTCGCGCCTCTCGATGCATCGCTCGTCCGAGAACAGCGAGGCGAACGACATCGTCTCGGAACTCGGCATCCTCGGCGTCGGCTTCGGCGGGCAGGGCGCGTACGGCGCGCCCTACTTCAACGTGCAGGGCTACTCGCCGATGGGCGACACCTACATCGCCACGCCGATGCACGCCTGGGACACCATCCTCGAGGCGCGCGACACTTTGAGCTGGCAGGTCGGCCGCCACTCGCTGAAGATGGGCGGCAGCTACCGCAACTTCATCTGGCCGATGTGGGGCTTCTTCCAGAACCGCGGCTACTACCAGTTCACTAACGGCTTCACGACGCGCACCGCCACGAACGACGGCACGGGCTCGGCGCTCGCCAGTTTCCTCTTAGGCTTGCCGGCCGTGAAGCAGCGGCAGGCGGGCATCCCGCAGATGCAGCTGCGCCAGTGGTACGCCGACGCCTTCGTGCAGGACAGCTTTCAACTGACGCGCAACACGACCGTCCAGCTCGGCCTGCGCTACGAGTACATGAGCCCGCTCACGGACATCCGCTACCCGAACACGAACCTCGTCTTCAAGGACGGCAAGCCCTTCGTCTTCGTCGGCGGGCAGATGGGCTTCCCCGAAGGGTTGATGTACCCGAACAAGCTCAACTTCGCCCCGCGCTTCGGCGTCTCGCACAACATCCCCGGCTGGGGGCTCGTGCTGCACGGCGCCTTCGGCATCTTCTACACGCCGGTTGACATGAACACGTGGTGCAACCAGCGCCACAACGTCCCCTACGTCTTCCCCGAGACGCAGCAGAGCGACAACTTCACGCCCGCGGCCGGCATCGTCGCCACGCACTTCAACTTCGGCCAGCCGGTGCTGGGCACGACGACCGTCAGCTTCGCCGCCTTCGACCCGCACGCGCCCGCGCAGTACATAGAGCAGTGGAGCCTCTCGGTCGAGAAGAGCCTCGGCGCCGCGACGACGTTGGAGCTCGGCTACCTCGGCTCGCGCGGCCTGCATTTGCAACGCTCGCACCTCATCAACAACGCGCCCGCAGGCCCCGGCGCCATCGGCCCGCGCCGCCCGTACACGACCCTGAGCTTCCTGCCGGGCACAGTCCTGCCCGACAACATCACGGTCGCCAACACGACCTTCCCCGTGAGCGGCATCAACCTCTTAGAGAACTCTGCGCGGAGTTGGTACGACGCGGGCTACGCCAACGTCCGCCGACGCTTCTCGCGCGGCTGGACGTTCCTCGCCAACTACACCTTTGCCAAGAGCCTGACCGACGCGCCCGACTTCCGCTCGCCGATGTTCGAGTCGGCGATCCCGCAGAACAACCTCAACCTCTCCGCGGAGAAGGGGCCGGCCTGCGACATCCGCCACCGCTTCTCTTTGAGCATGGTCTACGACCTGCCGGGGGTGGGGCGCAAAGGGTTCGTCAGCGCCCTGACGCGCGGGTGGCAGCTCGCCACCGTCTACCAGGCGCAGAGCGGCTTCCCCCTGACGATCTCGGTCTTCGGCGACACGGCGAACGCGGGGACTCTGCTCGGCGAGAACCCCGTCCGGGCCAACTACACGGGCCAACCCGTCTACGGCCCCGGCACGCACACGGCCGACGCTTGGTTCAACCCGGCCGCCTTCTCCACGCCGGCCGCGTTCACCTTCGGCAGCGTCGGGCGCAACACCGTCTACGGCCCCGGCATGCAGACGCTGGACGTGGCGCTGCACCGCGAGTTCGCGCTCAACGAGAAGCTGCGCTTTCAGGTGCGGGGCGAGCTCTTCAACGCGCTCAACCACACCAACCTCGGCACCCCGAACCGCTTCGTCAACACCCCCCAGTTCGGCACCATCACCGAGGCCGCCACCCCCGGCCGCGAAGTCCAACTCGGCGCCCGCCTCTCCTTCTAGTAGGAGCGGCAAAAAGGCGGCGCCCGCGTGATTCCTGCGCAGGAATCACGCGGGCGCCGCCTTATCGTGAAGGCGCACATAGACGACGTGTGGATTATTCGTTGGCTGCTCTCCACCTCTCCGGGAAGTACACTTCCGCTTTTTTCGCAATACCGTACTCCCCCGGGGTGAGTGGCTCAAGAGTAAACACGTCGGAATGCCACACGGCATTCCTCGCCAGCGGATAGTATTTCAGTTGTCCGCCGGACTCTCTGTACCACTCTATAATAGTCCCCGTGTCGTCCTCTCCCTTGAGACATCTTCCAAGTCCCCCTGCTTGACCCGCAAAGTACCAGCGCAATGAACCGGGGTCTGGCAGTTGAATCGGGAACTGGTGAAGCTGATACCTCGCATCACGGCTCCATGAAAGCGACAGGTAAAAACTCCTCTCGGCATCGACGTTTCCTCCTTTGCCGACAACCTCATGCCAACTTCCAACTAGCTCTAATAATTCCCCGCCTACTTCCTTTGGCCGGGTTTTATAATTGGTTTGATTTATCCCCAACTCTCCGAGACGAGTCCAAAACTTGCCCGCCGAGTTTGAAAGCTCCAGCGTGACCCGGCCGTCTCGCGCGATGCGATTTAATTCTCTCCGCATTCTGCACGAGACGCCGACGTATTGGTCTGCGACTTCGGGTTCCGGGATGTGCACATCGTAGATTGCTTTACTCTCCTGGGCGATTCCGTTAAATGCCGACGCGACGGCACGCTCGAAGTCCCTCCATCCCGGAAGCGTCGTTCCGTCTGCCACGGCCATCATGCCAGTGCCGTCTTGGTATGTGCTGAGGATGAGTCGAAGACGCTCGACTTCGTTGTCGGTGGGAGGTCGGTCAGCGAAAGGGACAGTCAAGAGCGCACCTCTTCGTGAGTTTATTTGAAGGCTGTGCACAAATCCGCCGCGGAGCGGCGCTTGACGCACACGCTTCAGTTTATTTAGGTGTTACGCTTAGCTCGTCTTTCAAGAGTTCGTCGGTGCTGACCTCGAAAAAACGCGCGACCAGCAGAACGAAGTCTACTGTCGGCGTCTTCTTCCCTGCCTCCAGCTCGCTGAGGTGTCCGTGAGCCTTGTAGCCAAGAGCGGTCGCAAGCTCTTGAAGGGTCAAGCCCTTGTGCTGGCGAAGAATTCGTAACTTCTCTCCGAATCGTTTTATACTGCGACGTTTGTTCACAGCATTTGACATGGATTTTGGGCAATGCTAGGCTCCGTCTCTAATAGAGACATCCTGGAATTCGGGAGAACTTGTCGGTGGAAAATGAGGTCGAAGACAAGAAGACCGGCAGTTATCAAATGATAAGCAGCCCCTTCAAGTGGGTCGGCGGAAAGTCTCGCCTACGCAAGCAAATCATTTCGATTCTGCCTCAACATTCTTGCTATGTCGAGCCTTTTGCCGGGGCTGCCTGGGTCTTGTTTGGCAAGCCGCCTAGCGATGTCGAGATTCTGAATGACCTCGACCAGGAGTTGACTAGCTTCTTTCGGGTCGTCAGAGAGAAGCCAGAAGAGCTTATTGAATCCTTTGAATTTGAATTGGTTTCGAGGGCCGAATTCACGCGGTTGGCAGAACTGGAGACGGCAAAGCTAACCGACGTACAGCGGGCGCACCGGTTCTATTACCTGATCATGGCGGGGTGGGGTGGGGAGTTGAACTACCCGCGCTTCCAGACGAGCATCAAAGACGGCGGTGGGGGGAACAGGTTAATCGGGGCGTTGAAGACCCTGCGCCAACGTCTTGAGCCGATTCATAACCGGCTGCGGTCTGTCATTATTGAAAATTTACCGTGGGAAGATTGCATCGAGCGATATGACCGGGAAGGCTCCGTCATGTACGTTGACCCGCCGTACCCCGAGAATGGTTGTAACTACTTTCATAATATGCGGGATTGGAGTGATCATAAGCGGCTCGCCGAGAGGTTGAATGATGCAAAGTGTAAGTGGATAGTTTCCTCATATGACAAGCCAGAGATTCGTGAGCTATTTAGTGGTTGCCACACCTATGAAGTCCAGTCGGCTTCCGGGATGCGCGTCAAAAAAGATGATACGACGCGAGTTCTGAACAAGGAAATATTAATAACCAACTTCGTCGCGTTCCCGGGCGCGGAAATCTCCTGCCCGGCCCGGCCACCTAAAGAAACACGACGAAAGAAAGAGAAGTCGGCATCGCAGACTCTTTTTTGAGTTGCCGCTATTTGTGTTTTGGTTTAACAGGGAGCTTCGCCGGCAAATCCCGCCTCTCCTTCTAACCGGCCCCCGCGTCTGACATAAAAAGAGCCCGCGAATCCCCCGAGATTCACGCGGGCTCTTTTTATATTGATGTTACGGTTGAGCGCCGGTCTACTTGGGAGAGATAACGTTCGGTGTACTCACCCTTGCGGTTCATTCGTTCCCTTTTCCGTACTCCTCCAGGCAGGTATCCAAAGTCTTGCCCTCGTTGTAAATGCAATTGCAGAAGCGTGCGCAGGCCGCGGGGCGGGCGTTATCGCGGCAGCCGTTCGTGCACTCCAGCTGGGAATTGCCGGGGCGGATGTCGTACAGAAAGGCGTTGACGACGATCACCGCGGCGACGACCGCGACGACGCCTCCAAAAAAGACCCAGGGGAACTTGCGGGACGCCGTCTGCTTTGGCGTCGCGCCGACGGCGCCCGACGAGGAGAAAGGCAGAACGTATTTCAACCGCGCATAGTCCCAGCACAGCAGATACAAGTTTGCCAGCAACATGAGCGTGGCGATGCGCGTGCCTTCAAAGCGGGTCGCATAGGTCAGCACACAAATGTTAAGGATGATCGGCAAATAGAGAATTGCTCCCAGCAACGTCGTCCTCGGAATGAGCAACAGCAGCGCCGCCGTCAGCTGGCTCACGCCGATAAACTTGTAGTAAAAGCCGGTGAGATACAACGCGTCAAAATAGTGGCCCAGCGGAGACGGCGTTGAAGAGGAAGGCCGTCAAAGCCTTTCGCACCAAGATGGAGGGCATCAACCGCACGGCGCGCTCCATGGAGCGCGCCGTGCCGGGGTCGGAAGAGAAGTTCCGCCTCCCGTCCAACAAGGACTTGCAGACGTGGCTCGCCTTCGGCCGCGGCTTCGCCGAAGAGGCCGAGCCCCTCGCCGAAGAGTTCGTCAGGCGCGGCATGGCGCCCGACTTCATCGACGACCTCAAGGCGCGCATCCTCGCCGTCGAACAGTTCCGAGACGGCCGCGCAAAGGAGTCGTTCGACCGCAACGCGTCCACGACCGGCGTCGGGGATGCGGCGGAGAAGGGGTTGGCCGCCGTGCGCGAGTTCGACGCCATCGTCCGTAACATCTACGCCGACAACCCCGCGGAGCTGGCCGCGTGGGAGAGCGCCAGCCACGTCGAGCGCGCCCCGCGCCACGCCGCCGACGACGAAGAGGAGCCCCCGACCGAGCCCCCGACCGCGCAAGACTGAGCGGCCGCCGGGAGCGCGGGCATCCCTGCCCGCCATGAGCGCGTGAGCGCGAATGCGAAGAACCGCCACCACTCAAGCGTTGAGTGGTGGCGGTTCTCTGCTAAGCGTGCTTCCGCACGCTTTGGCGGGCAGGGATGCCCGCGCTCCCGGCCTGCCCGTGCTGCTTAGACGACGGCGTTGCGGGCGATGACTTCGCGGTAGAAGTCTGCGCTGAGCTTGGGCGTGCGCTTCTGTGTCTTGTAGTCAACGTAGTGGAGGCCGAAGCGGTTGGTGTAGCCGTCGGCCCACTCGAAGTTGTCCATCAGGCTCCACAGGAAGTAGCCGCGCACGGGGACGCCCTCGGCCGTCGCGCGGCGCAGTTGCGTGAGGTAGCTCCGCAGGTAGGTCACGCGGTCGGTGTCGTAGACCTTGCCGTCCTGTGCGGGGATGTCCGAAGAGGAGCAGCCGTTCTCCGTGATGTAAATCTCCTTCGCGCCCCAGAGCTTCGAGACGTGGCGCGGCCCCCAGTAGAGCGCCTCCGGCCCTATGAAGAGCCACGGCGAAGGCGCGTGCGGGAACGAGGGCGGGCGCGGCACGTACGCGAAGCCCACGGGCGAAGACTCGTCGGCGCGGACGAACTCCGGCGTGTAGACGTTGATGCCGACGAAGTCCAGCGGGCTCGAAATAATCTTCAAGTCTTCGGCCGTGAACTTCGGGGCGTCCGCGCCGGCCGACTTCAGGTAGAAGTCTGTGTACTTCCCTTCCTGAATCACGGTCAGGTACTGCGCGTTCATCTCGCGCATGGCGCTTTCGGCCGCCTTGACGTGCGCGGGCGTCTCGTAGACGGGCGCGGGGATGGTGATGTTCTCTGCGAGGCCGACCTTCGTGTCGGGTTTGGCGCTCGCGCGGATGGCCTGCACGGCGAGGCCGTGCCCTAAGACGGCGTGGTGGCGCGTCTGGTTCAGGCGCAGTCCCGTCAGCTTCAGCCCCGGCGCGTGGATGCCCATGCGGTAGCCGACCTCGACGAAGGCGCCGAACTCGTTGATGGTGAAGATGTGCTTGACGCGGTCGGTCAAACGCGCCGCGACGTAGCCGGCGTAGTCCGCGAAAGCCTTCGAGGTCTCGCGCCCCTCCCAGCCGCCGAAGCGATCCTGTAAGGGCTGCGGCAAGTCCCAGTGGTAGAGCGTGGCGAAGGGCTGGATGCCGTTGGCGAGCAGCTCGTCCACGAGGCGGTTGTAGAAGTCGAGCCCCTTCGGGTTCGCGGGGCCGTCGCCGTTGGGGAAGACGCGCGGCCACGCGACCGAGAAGCGGTACGCCTTGACCCCGAGCGCCTTCATCAACTGCACGTCCTCCTTGTAGCGGTGGTAGTGGTCGTCGGCCACGTCGCCGTTGGCGTTATCGACGACCTTGCCGGGCGTGTGCGAGAAGGTGTCCCAGATGGAAGGCCCGCGGCCGTCCTCTTTGACCGCGCCCTCGACCTGGTAGGAGGCGGTCGCCGTTCCCCAGACGAAGCCTTTCGGGAACCCGCGCAAGGCGTCGCCCTGCGCGGCGGCGGAGTTGGCCTGCGGGTTCCGCGTCGAGCCAATCACGGGCAGTTCGGCCGCGCCAGCGAGCGCCGCGGCGCCCGCGACCTTTGCGAATGTGCGTCTCGAAACTTTCTTGCTCAAAATTATCCCTCCGATTTTTAAGAGAGGCAGTTTCGGGAGCCCCGGAGGGGCGTCATGTTTATAGCTCTCGACGTTCTAATCGATATCGAGCCCCGTCAGGGGCGACATGTACATGCCGCTCCTCCGGAGCCTGGCCTTGTAATAAACGTCCGTGGCTATAAACATCACGCTCCTTCGGAGCGTTTACTTCTTACACTAACGTCCTTCGAATTACTGTTACTGCTTCGGCGAGCGCAGGCCGAGCGCGGCGGCCGTCGCGGGGTCTAACACGGCCTGGCCGCCCTTCTCGCGCACGCCGACGCCGAAGCCGCCCGCGTAGTCCCACATCGTCCAGCCGATGCGGTGGCGTTCGAGCGCCGCGCGCACGTCCGCGATCCAGCGCAGGCGCGCGTCCGCGGGCGCGTAGGCGCGGTAGACGCCGAACTCGTTGCACGTCAGGGGCACGCCGCGCCGCTCGGCCCACTCCGCCGCCTGCGCGACCATGCGCTCGACGCGCGCCGCGTCCCAACGCTCCTCGCCGTACTGCTTCAAAGCCCCGCGCGCCGCCTCGTTCGTGATGGAAGGCAGCAGCGGCGCGACCAGCTCGGGCGTCGAAGGGTAGGGCACGCCCTTCAGGTACGGCCAGAAGTCCGCGCCCCACGTCGCGCCCTGGTGCGTGAAGTTGTGCGGCTCGTAGAGGTGGAAGTTGTAGATGACGTTTCTGTCCGCGAGCGGTTCGAGGAGCAGTAGCTGATCGACGGAAGACCAGCGCGCGCCCGTGGCGATGATGGTGTGCCGCGGGGCGCCTTCGCGGATGGCCGCGGCGAGCCGGGCCTGGATGCCCATCCAGCGGTAAGGGTCTTCGACCATCGGCTCGTTGATGACTTCGAGGAAGAGGCGCTCGGGGTCGCGCGCGGAGAGGTGCCGTGCGAGCGCGCGCCAGAAGTCCGCGAACGCGGCGACGAAGCGGTCGTCCGAACGCATCTTCAACTTGAACTCGTCCGAAGGGTGTACGTCGAAGACGACGGCGAGCCCCGATCCGAGCAGCATGTCGAGCGCCGCGTCGAGCTGCTTCAGATAGTCTGCGTTAAGTTCGGCCGGGTGCGCTTCGTCGAAGAGGGGCGCGGGCTCGACCGTGAAGCGCACGTGGTCGAAGCCGAGCGACTTAATCATTTCGATGTCGCGCGCCGTGGTGTGCTCGCGCAGGTGCTTCTCCGAATAGTCGCGGTTGGGAGACTGCGCGAACCAGTGGCTCAGGTTGACGCCGCGCCGCACGCGCGCCAGCCTCGACGCGGGCACCGTCGAGTTCTGCTGTGCACGACTCTCGACGGCCGTGCAGGCGAGCACTGCGAGTAAGAGTACGAGCGCGAGCCGGCGCACGATCTCATTCCTGTGCAAGAGAGTTTTCATGAAGCAATGCCGACCTGTAATTAGAATCAGGGTGCCTGATGCCGGGAGCGCGGGCATCCCTGCCCGCCAAAGCGTGCCCCGGCACGCTTAGCCGTCAGACTTTATTACTCAATGTGGCGCGCATCTAAAGCATCACGGCCTTCGCGCTGCGCGCTCATGGCGGGCAGGGATGCCCGCGCTCCCGGCTTCGGCCTTATTTCGAGACGCCCAGAGGCCCGGCAGCGGCGAGGCGACGACGCGCGTGTTGTAGCGTTCGAGGTATTCGAGGTGCGCTCCGTCCTGCGGGTACGTCTCGGGCGGCGTGTACGGGTAGTGCTTCATCCCGTGGAACGGCAGCGGCGCCACCTCGTACGGGCTCGCCGAGTTGATGTCCATCTCCTTGCTGAAGCCGTCGGCGTAGAGCAGGAAGGTGCGCGTCCAACCGGCCGGCAGGGGCTTGAGCTGCCGCGCGTCGAACGAGAGCGCCAGCTCGTCGCCCGGCTTCGAGATGACGTACATGTCGTCGGCGGCCGTCAGCAGTTCGCGCACGTCGCCCGTGCGCGTGTAACGCCCCGTGAAAGTCTTCCACGGCGATGCGAACGAGACGCGCGCGTAGTCGTAACCGTAAGGCTCGCGCCCGTCGGGCGTCACCTCGGCCGAGAAGCCGCGCTCGCGCAGGGTGGCCTCCGCCGCTTCGAGCCTTTCGACGTTGAAGGGGCGCTCCCCGTTCGAGTCGTCCACGAGCGCCTGATCCCAGTAGACGCGCATGTTCGTCAGGATGCGCACCTCGCGGCTCGCGGAGAGGAACTTGCCCCTCAGATCGACCGTCACCGTCTGCGGACGGCCGACGGGGAAGCCCATGCTCTCGATGACCGTCTGCCACTTCCCTTCCTTGTCTTTGACTTGAAGCGACGGCGGTCGCATCTCCAACCCGCGCTGCGACGCCCCGAGGTTGTCGCTCGACCAGGCGTAGTCCGTCCAGCCCGTCAGGAGCAGCAACGTCGCGTCCCGACCCAAATCCAAAGTCAGCGCGTGCTCTTCGGCGTAGCCGCGGACGGGGAGCCGCTTGAAGTCGTCGGGGTAAGTTCGGTCGAGCTTCGTCAGGCGCGCAAGCACGTCTCGGCCGTGCCCGTCATGCGCGGAGAGCGGTGGTCGCGCGCCGCGCGCCGCGTAGAGCTTGAAGCCCGGCCCCGTCGGGTTGCCGAGCCCTTCGTTCGGGTAGACCTCGACGCCCGAAGGGTGCGAGACGGCGACGAGTTGCAGGCGGTCAACGAAGAGAACTTCTTCCAGCTCGTTCGTCACGCGCAGCTCGAAGCGGCCGTCCCTCTCTTTCAGCTGGTCGCCGCGGATGCGCACGTATTCGTCCGGGTCGGGCATGTTGTACTGACCCGGCCCGGCCCACGCGCCCATCTCCCCGCCGCCCATGAAGTCCGTGACGAACTCGAAGCGCTCGCCGTTCCAGGTGTAGAGGAAGGGGCACGAGGAGGGCTTGCGATCCAGCTCCTCCACGCTCAGCGCGGCCGACAGCTCCGTCTCGGCCTGCACCACGCCCGAGGGCCAGATGACCCGCACGGCGTCGGCCGATTTGCGACTGCCCAGGCCGAAGAGCACGTCCGAAGGCGCGGGCGCGGGCGTCGCGGCGAAGGTCTCAATCTTCTGCCGGAGGCTCCCCGCGCGCAGCTCGACCTTCGCCTCGACGCCGCCGCGGTTGCTCACCTTGCCCGCGAGCCGCACGCGCAGGAAAGCGTTGCGGCTTCCGCCGTCGTTACGCGCCAGCCTCGGGCCGCCGCCCGGCGCGTTGAAGAGCACGTCCGTATCGCCGTCGCCGTCCAGGTCTGCGGAGGCGAGAGTGCCGTAAGCGTCCGGCGAGCCGCGCAGCGCGGGGGCCCGCGCCCCCAACGAGCGCGTGGCCGCGCCGCTCACCTCGTCCCAGCCGCCGCCCGTGTTGCGCCAGACGCGCAGGCTCACGCCCAACCCGCCCGCGCCCTGCGTGCGCACGAGCGCCAACAGGTCGAGCAGCCCGTCGTTGTCGTAGTCGAGGAACTGGGCCGCCTCGACCGAGGTGATCTGGTTTACCTCCGCCCGCGTCGCACTCGGCCCGGCCGCGACGCGGAAATGCCCCCGGCCGTCGCTCATGGCGAAGTAACCGAGCGGGCAGTCTACAGTGAAGGTGCCGCACCAACCGCGGCCGAAGAAGAAGTCTGTGAAGCCGTCCTTGTTCACGTCTCCGGCGGCCACGGCCGTCGCCCCCTGCGTCCCGCCGGTCACGAGCCCGACCTCCTGCGCCACGTCGCGGAAAGTCCCGTCGCGCAGGTTGCGGTAGAGCGCGGGCGGCCGGTCGTATCTGACGACGAGCAGGTCAACGTCGCGGCGGTTGTCGTAGTCGGTCGGCACGACCGCGGCCGCGTGCCCGGCCCCGCCGACCTTCGCCTGCGCCGTCACGTCCGTGAACGTCCCGTCGCCGTTGTTGCGCAGCAGGAGGTTCGGCGCCGGCGCGTAGTCGTTCGGGAAGACCGTGAAGTCGCCCGCCTTCCCCGGCCCCCACTTCGAAACGTCCGCGAGCCCCGCGACGAAGAGGTCGAGGTCGCCGTCGTGGTCGTAATCGACGAAGGCCGCCGAGCGCGAGAGGTGCGCGTAAGCAGGAATCTTCGCCTGCGCCGTCACGTCCGCGAAGCGGCCGCCGCCCTCGTTGCGGTAGAGAGAGAGCGCGCCGCTGCCGAAGACGAGGAGGTCAGTGCGCCCGTCGTTATCGTAGTCGCCCGCGACGGCCGCGAGCCCCACGGCCGACGCCAGCGCGCCCGACTGCCCGGTCACGTCCGCGAACCTGCCGCCGTCGTTGCGGAAGAGCCGCCACCCCCCGTCCCCGTTGGCGAAGAGGTCGAGGTCGCCGTCGCCGTCGTAGTCGAGCAGCGTCAAGCCGCCGACCGGCGCGCCCGCGCTCATCGACGGCGGCCTCCCTGTACGAACGCTCGGCGCCGCGCCGCGCCGCGGGCCGCGCGAGTTGCCGCGGGCCGCGCCGCCGCCGGCGAAGGCTTGCGCCGTCGCGTCGGCGAAGGAGACCGCGGGCGTCCGCCTGTCAACTAAATCGGGCTCGGCGCCGTTCGAGGCGACGGCCTCGGCGTAGCGGCCCTGTTCGAGATAGTTCTGCCCGATGACAGTCGCCGCCCCGCTCGCGCGCAAATCTTGAAAGCGCTGCATCGTGGCCTGCCCCTCTTCGCGCGCGCCCGAGCGCAGCAGCGCCGTGCCGAGGTTGTAGAGCGCCGTCCCGTTGTAAGGCTCCTCTTCGAGCGCGACGCGGAAGGCGGCGATTGCCTCTGTGTACTTCTTCTGCTGCGCGAGGAGCTGTCCGAGCTGCACGTTCGCCCCCACGTCGCGCGCGTCGATGGAGAGCACGCGGCGGAAGGAGGCGAGCGCGTCGTCAACTCGCCCCTGCTGCTTGGCGATGAGGCCGAGCACGTAGTGCGGCTGCGGCGAGTCGGGCGCGGCGGCCGCGGCCGTCTCGGCCTCCGCGCGCGAGGCGTCAACGTCCGGCAGGTTGTAGAGGGCGATGGCGAGGTTCGTCCGCGCGAGCGTGAGGCGCGGGTCTATTTTAAGCGCGCGGCGGAACTCTTCGGCCGCCTCCTTCGGTCTGAACTGTTCGAGCAGCGCCACGCCGAGGTTGTTCGCGCGGTACGCCTCCTCGCGCGCGTTCGAGACGACCGCGGACTGCGCCGAGACGGGCGTGGAGCTTGCAGAGAAGACCGCGTAGCACAGCGCCGCGGCCGCGACGAGGCACGCGGCCGCGAGCACGGCGCGCGTGCTCTCTCTTCGAAGTCGCATCGGTGACAGTTCGAACACTTTCGACGAGTAATCGCGCCCGACGGGCGGCCGTCGGCGGCGCGGCACTAAAGTAGAAAGGGCGCGGGGCAGGGACTTTGTTGCACTACTCAACGAAACTCGAATATAACATACCGCGCGGGCGCACACGACAGCGGCCCTGACTCTCTCGACGGACAATCAACCCATGAAGATCAACCGAAAATCTCTCGCGGCGTTCGTGCTCCTGCTGCTCTCGCTGGCGGGCGCGGCGCACGCCGACGTGCGCGTGCCGTCGGTCATCGGCGACAACATGGTCTTGCAGCAGGGGCGCAAGGCGCGCGTCTGGGGCTGGGCCGAGCCGGGCGAGCGCGTGACGGTCACTTTCCGCGGCGACAGGGAGACGGCCGACGCCGACGCGCGCGGCCGCTGGGAGGTCTTCGTGGGGCCTTACAAGGCGGGCGGGCCGTTCGAGCTGAACGTGGCGGGGCGCAACACGCTCGCCTTCAAGAACGTCCTCGTCGGCGAGGTCTGGGTCTGCTCGGGCCAGTCGAACATGGAGTGGCCGCTCGTCAACGCGCAGGACGGCGCGAAGGAGACGGCCGCGGCCGACTATCCGCTCATACACCTCTTCACCGTCACGAAGAAGACTTCTGCCGACCCGCTCGACAACGTCGAAGGGCACTGGGTCGTCACGACGCCGAAGGAGGCCGCGCAGTTCTCTGCCGTCGGCTACTTCTTCGGCCGCGAGCTGTTTCAGAGACTCAAAGTCCCCGTCGGCCTCATACACACTTCGTGGGGCGGCACGCCCGCCGAGGCGTGGACGAGCCGCGCCGTGCTCGCCGCAGACCCGGCGCTCAAGCCCATCCTCGAAAGGTACGACCAACAACTCGCAGACCTGCCGCGTCTCCAACGCGAGTACGAAGCCGCGCAGGCCGAGTGGGCGCGCAAGTACATGACGGAAGACGCTGGCAACAAGGGCGAGCCCGCAGGCTACGCGAAGCCCGAATACGACGCGGCGTCGTGGCAAAGGATGAGGCTGCCGCAGCTCTGGGAGTCGGCGGGCCTCGACGTGGACGGCGTCATCTGGTTCCGCAGGGAGGTCGAGGTGCCGGCGGCGTGGGCGGGGAAGGATTTGACTCTGAAGCTCGGCGCCATCGACGACTTCGACACGACCTACTTCGACGGCGTCCGCGTCGGCTCGACGGGCGCCGACACGCCGAACGCCTGGATGGCGCCGCGGCAGTACCGCGTCCCCGGCTCGCTCGTGCGCGCGGGCCGCAACACCCTGGCCGTCCGCGTCTTCGACCGGATGGGCGGCGGCGGTTTCGGCGGCGGCGAGATGTCGCTCGCGCCGGCGGGCTCGGCTAAGGGCGACGGCGTCGCGTTGGACGGCGAATGGCTTTATAAAGAGGAGGCGACCGTGCCCTCGCGGCGGATAGATTGGGGGAGCCAGCCGCAGGCGCCGGGGCCGGCGAACCCTTACAGCCCGACCGTCCTCTATAACGCGATGCTCGCGCCGCTCTTCCCCTACGCCATCCGCGGCGCCGTCTGGTACCAGGGCGAGGCGAACGCCGGCCGCGCCTACCAGTACCGCACGCTCTTCCCCTCGATGATCCGCGACTGGCGCGCGGCGTGGGGCGAGGGCGACTTCCCCTTCTACTTCGTCCAGCTCGCCAACTGGAAGGCCAGGCCCCAGGACTCCATCGACAGCGAGTGGGCCGAGCTGCGCGAGGCGCAGACGTTAACGCTCAAGGCGCACGACACCGGCATGGCCGTCACCATCGACATCGGCAACCCCGACGACATACACCCGCGCAACAAGCTCGACGTGGGGCTCAGGCTCGCGCGCTGGGCGCTGGCCGACACGTACGGGATGAAGTTGGAGAAGTCGGGGCCGCTCTACGACTCTTACAAAGTTGAGGGCGACAGGGTGCGCGTCAAGTTCACACACGCCGGGGGCTTGAAGACGCGCGACGGCGCGGCACCCGCGGGCTTCTACGTCGCCGGCGCCGACCGCAAGTTCGTGCCGGCCGAGGCGCGCGTCGAGAAGGGCTCGGTCGTCGTGTGGAGCAAGGAGGTGCCCGCCCCCGTCGCCGTGCGCTACGCGTGGGCCGACAACCCCGCGGCCAACCTCTACAACTCCGACGGCCTGCCCGCCTCGCCCTTCCGCACGGATGACTGGCCGGGCGTGACTGAAGGCAAGAAATAGAAGGCAAGAGGCAAAAGGCAAAAGGCAAAAGTGAAAGACGAGAGCCGCGCCATACGGGTCGCCGTCTTCATTTTTGCCTTTTGCCTTCTTCAGGCGGTGGTCACGGCGGCGAACTTGCTCGAGAGGACGAGGCTCAGCGCGCCCATGAGGCGCGGGGTTTCGCCGAGCGTCGAGGGGATGATGGGGGCGCTCTGCATGCCGCGGCAGATGCTGTACTCCTCGACGGCCTTAACCAGCTCCTCGGAGATGAGCGGCCACGCGCGCGCGATCTCGCCGCCGACGATGACCGACTTGGGGCTGAGCCCCTTGATGATGTTCGAGATGCCGACGCCGAGGTAGCGGCCGGTCTCGACGAGCGCGGCGCGCGCCGCCTCCTCGCCGCCGAGCGCCGCGTCCACCAGCCCCGAGAAGCAGACGCCCGCGCCGCCCTCGGGCGCGAGCTTCGCGTAGCGGGCCAGCGCCGCGCGCTCCGAGGCGAACGCCTCCCAGCACTCGTAGTTGCCCGCGGCGCAGGCGACGGGCGCGCCCGCGCCGATGGTCATGTGGCCGAACTCGCCGGCCGCGCCCGCCTCGCCGTGGTAGACCTGCCCGTCGAAGACGAGCCCCGTGCCCAAACCCTCCTCGACCAGCACCATGACGAAATCGCGCACCTCGCGGATCTCGGGCCGCCCGAACCAGAGTTCGGCCAGCGCCGTCGCGTTCGCGTCGTTGTCGATCCGGACGGGCAGGCCCGTCGCCTGCTTCAAGCGCTTCGCCACGTCCCAGTCGCGCCAGCGGTAGTGCGGGATGAAGATGACGTGGCCGCGCTCGGGCTCGACCAGCCCGGGGACGCTGACGCCGACGGCCTCGACGCCCTGCCCGCGCCTGATGAGCCGGCCGGCGCACTCGACGATCTTTTCAATCGTCGCGTCCGCTTCGGGCTCGGTCTTGAAGCTCTCGCGGTCGATGACGCGCCCCGCGAGGTCGCTGGTCGCGAGCACCGTCTGCTTGGTGCCCACGTCCACGCCGAGCGCGATGGGGCCGGCGGCGCGCAGGCGCAGGAGGTTGGGCGGGCGCCCGCCCGTCGATTCGCCCTCGATCTCCTCGATGAGCCCCTGCTCTTTCAGCTCTTCGACGATGAGCGAGACGGTCGAGCGCTGGAGGTCGGTCTCGTGCGAGATTTCGGCGCGCGAGATGGGCGAGCGCTCGCGCACGTAGTTGAGCACGATCTGGCGGTTGATGTGGCGGATGGTGTCCGAGCGGGCGACACTGGCCTTCTTCAGATTGATGCGTCGCATAGGGGAGTCTCGAAGGGCGAGCGGACTCTGCTTCCGCGGGCGGTCTGGACGGGCGGCGAGGTGTGCTTAAAAGGCGCGGCCGGCCCGCGGAAATAGCCCGCTTTCAGCCGCCGAGTTATGCTATTCTGAACTTTGTTCGGAAACCCGCCAAATCGAGGCCGAGATTAAGGCCAGAGCGAAACTGAGTCAAGAAAAAAAACCGGAGGGCTTCTCATGAAACGTCCAGCGACCTTCTGCGCCTTCCTCTGCGCGCTGCTCCTCCTGGCGTCCGCGGCCGGCTCGAAACAGTCGGCCCAGTCGCCGCAGGCCGCGCCGCCCGGCGGCGACCGCGTCGTCTACGCGGACTTCGAGAGCGTGCAGAACAACCGCCCCGTCAGCAGCCGCGGCGGCTTCATCCAACTAATCTCCTACCAGGAAGCGACCCCGAGCAAGATGAAGGGGATGGCGAACGCCAACCCGCCGGCGCCCGAGCTCGTCAAGCTCAAGCCCGACGACCCCGGCCACGCCGCCGCCTTCGACTACGAGCTGTACCCGAACCAGTACGCCGGCGTCGGCATGCAGGTCGCGGGGCAGGCCGACAAGGACGGCAAGCCCGTCGCCGACGACATGAGCGCCTACAAGTATCTCTCGATGGACGTCTACGCCACGGGCGTCCCCCGCCTGCGGGTCGAGATTACGAGCAAGGGCCAGGGCATCAACATGGACAGCGGCTTCCCCTCCACGGCCATCAAGGTCAAGCCGGGCCTGAACACCTACAAGATACCGCTCAACACGCTGGCGCAGCCCTCCTGGGCCGACACGAAGGTCAGCACGAAGGACGTGCTCAAGAAGCTGACCGGCGTCAGCATCACCGCCTTCTGCGAAACCTGCACGCCGACGAAGGGGACGGTGGTGGTTGATAACATCGTCTTCGAGAAGTAAGGGCTGAAAAGCAGTCAGACGCGGAGGGCTTGATTTGAAATTTGAAATTTCAAATCAAGCCCTCCGCGTCTGACTCCCTGCCGCCCGCCTTCAACGCTCGGGCGTCTTCTCCGGCGCGGCGCTGTCGTCGGGCACGGCGCCGACGCCCTGTTCGTCGCCCTGGCTCGCGGCCTTGCTCAGGCGCGTGAAGGTCTCGCGGGCGCGGTCGGCGTCGGCCTTGCGCTTGACGCGCGTGTATGCGCGGGCCAGCGCGAAGTAGGTCTTCGCCTCGCCGGGCACCATCTTCGCCGTCAGCTCCAGCTCCTCGACGGCGCGCTCGTTCTGCCCGGCTTCGAGTAGCAGGCGCCCGTAGAGGTAGTGCGCGAGCGGCAGGCGCGGCGCCTCCCGCGCCGCCTCCTCCGCGTACTTCAACCCCTCCGGAATCTCCTTGCGCTGGAGCTTGATGTTGGCGATCTGGCAGCGCGCGAGGACGTGCTTCGGCCAATTCTCCAGCTCCTTCGTGAAGGCCGCGAGCGCCCCGTCCTCGTCGCGGTTCGCCAGAAGGTAGCGGCCGTAGGCGTACTGGACGTTCGGCACCTTCGCGTAGTCGCGCGCGAGCATGTCGTACTCGCGCTGCGCGTCGGACATGTTCTTCTGCGCGGCGAAGTGCTCGGCGAGCCCCGCGCGGCGGATGAGGTCGCGGTCGCGGTAGTGGATGTCCACCTCCTTCGGCGTCACCCCGATGCGCAGCACCGCGAGCCCGAGCGCGATGATGAGGTCTTCGCTCTTCAAGCCCTCGTAGCTGAGCGTGCCGAGCGTCTGCTGCCCGCGCTCGAAGTCGCCCTTTAAGATCGACAGCACGCCCTCGTGGTAGCGCATCACGCGCGTCAGCTCGACGTTGTCGCCGACGCCGACCTGACGGCCCTGCTGGATGTGGAGCAGGGCGTCGTCGTAGCGCGCGAGCTGGAACTCGCAGATGCCGAGCATCGCCCAGGCCGCCCCGGCCTTCGGCTGGAGCCGCGTCGTCTCCTGGAAGCCGCGCGCCGCCTCCGCGTAGTTGTCGCGGTCGTAGTAGATGGTCGCGAGAGACCACCAGCCTTCGGCCCACTGCGGCCGGAGCGCGAGCGCACGGCGGTACTTGTCTATCGCCTCTTCGAGCCGGTCGCCCTCGCGCGCCGCGTTCGCCTCCGCCGCGAGCTGTTCGAACGCCTGCGGCGGGTCTTTCGGCGCCGGCACCGGCACCGGCTGGCTCACCGCGGACGGCTGCGCAGGCGCGGACGGCTGCGGCACGCGACGCCTCTGGCCGAGCGCCGTCGGTGAGAGGCACGCCGGTAACAGGACGAGCAGACACAGGCCGCGCAGTATGCGCCGTAGTGACGGACGGCCGGTCGGATGAGTCGCGTTCATAACTTCAGGTACAGCCCTTCTACTTCGCGCCGTTCGTCGTCGCCGCCTTGACGCCCTCGCCCTCGACGACGCGGACGTACGTGTTGACCGGGAGGTTCGAGAGCTTCTCGACCCTGCCGCTCGGCCAGCGAATCTCGACGCTGTCCACCTTCGGGTTGCGCCCGAGGCCCAGAATCTCGCGCGGGTCGTGCGAGGCGAGGTAGCTGCCGCCGCTCGTCTTCAGGCGCGTCTGCTTCAGCGAACCGGCCTGCCAGGTGATGACGGCGCCGAACGCGCCCGGGTTGCTGCCCTTGCCGGCGACGAGGTCGAGCCCGACCCAGTTGTTGCGGTTCCCGCCCTCGTTCCGCAGGAGCACCGGCGCCTCGCCGTTGTTCGAGATGAGCAGGTCAAGGTCGCCGTCGTTGTCGTAGTCGCCCACGGCCATCCCGCGCGCCGGGAACTGCTTCGAGAAGACGGCGCCCGACTCGGCGCTCACGTCCTGGAAGCCGTGCCCCGTGTTCTCGAACATGAGGATCGGCTCCTTGTACTTGACGCGCGTCGTTAAGGTCTCGACCATGTCGTCCGGGTGGCCGTTGGCGAGGAAGAGGTCGGGGTCGCCGTCGTCGTCGTAGTCGAAGAACTTCAGGCCCCAGCCGGAGAGGAGCCGCGTGGCGGGCGCGATCTCGCCCGGCTCGTCCGTGAAGGTCAAGTCCTTCTGGTTGTGGTAGAGGCTGAACAGCTCCTGGTCGATGTTGGCGACGAAGAGGTCTTGCCAGCCGTCGCCGTCGTAGTCGGCCGCGTCCACGCCCATCCCCGACCGCGGGTTCCCCGCCTCGCCGTAGCCGACGCCCGACGCGAGCCCCTCCTCCTTGAACTTCCCGCCCCCCTGGTTGACGAAGAGGAAGTTGGGCATCGTGTCGTTGGCGACGAAGAGGTCGGGCAGGCCGTCGTTGTTCACGTCGGTCGCCACCGCGCCGAAGGACTTGCCGGGCGAGTCGGCGATGCCGGAGGCGGCGCTCACGTCCTCGAAGGTGCCGTCGCCCTTGTTGCGGAAGAGGTAGCTCGGGCGCGGCTTGAAGATGCGCGGGATGCAGTAGAAGTTCCGGCCGAGGCGGTTGTTGCCGCAGCTCATCTCCTTGTTGTAGAGCACGAAGCTGGAGACGAAGAGGTCGAGGCGGCCGTCCTTGTCGAAGTCGAACCAGGTCGCGCACGTTGACCAGCCGGGCGCGGCGACGCCCGCCTTCGCGGTCACGTCGGTGAACGTCCCGTTGCCGTTGTTGTGGTAGAGGATGTTGCGGCCGTAGCTCGTCACGTAAAGGTCTTGCCAGCCGTCGCCGTCGAAGTCGCCGGCCGCCGCGCCCATCCCGAAGGTCTCGCCGGCCACGCCCGCCTTGTCCGTCACGTCGGTGAAGGTGCCGTTGCGGTTGTTGTGGTAGAGCGCGTTACGCGGCGAGGGCTTGGGCTGGTAGAAGTCGGACGGGCCGCTGTTGACGAGGTAGATGTCCATCCAGCCGTCGTTGTCGTAGTCGAAGAAGGCGCAGCCCGCGCCGACCGTCTCGGGCAGGTAGCGTTGCGGCGACATCGCGTTGTTGTGCACCCAGGTGATGCCGCTCTCCTTCGCCGGCACCTCCACGAAGGTCACGCGCGGCTGTGCCGCGGCGGCGGCGGGGCGCACGTCGGCGGGCTTGGCGCTCTGGGGCAGGGCCACGCGCGCGCACACCGACAGCGTTAAGAGCGAGAGAAGAAAGATGCTGCGTGCCACTCTGGATTTTCTTTCGGCCTGACGTTTTGCCCCCGCGACTCTCGACACGGCCGCGCCCTAACGCTCCGGGGGCGTCGCCGTCGTCTTGGTCTGCGGCGTCTGCGGGGCGGGTTGGGGCTGCTGCCGCTCCTGGTAGAGCTTCTGCTCAAGCGCTTGGAGGCGGTCGATCTCGGCGCGCTCGCGCTCGAAGTCGGCGGTGCGATTCAGCTTGCTGTAGAGGCGCGCGAGCAGGACGCGCGCGGCGAGGAAGCCGGGCTCCTGCCTGACGACCGCTTCGAGCAGCGCGGCCGCCTCCTCGTTCCGGCCGCGCGCCTGCTCAAGCTGCGCCATCTGGTAGAGCGGCGCCGCGTCGTCGGGCCTCTGCTCTAAAGCCTTCCTGATTAGCGCTTCGGCGTCGTCGAGCTTCCCCTCCTCGCGGAGGAGCCAGCCGAGGTTGACGTTGGCGACGAAGTCCTGCGGGTTGAGGTCTAGCTCGGCCTTGAACTCTCTGGCCGCCTGCTGCTGGTCGTGCGCGGCGAGGAGGGCGTTGCCGAGCGTGGCGTGCACGGTGGGCACGCGCGGGTTGAGCGCGACGGCCTGCCTCAGCTCCTCGATGGCCTTCGGGTACTCCTTCGTGGCGAGGTAGAAGGAGCCGACGACGAGGCGAGCCTCGGCCGTCTTCAAGGGGCGGAAGAACTTGTCGATGAGCGGCTCAGCCTTGTCGAACTGCTTGAGTCCGATGTAGGAGAGCGCGAGCGTCGAGGCGGCCGGGACGTTCGAGGGCTCGGCATTGCGGACGAGTTCGAGTTGGACGACCGCCTCGGCCAACTCGCCCAACTGGTAGTCGGCGAGGCCGAGCAGCAGGCGGGCCTGGTTGTTGGACGGCTCCTCCGCGACCACGCGCGCCAGCTCTTTCCGCGCCGAGTCAAACTCGCCCGCGCGGTAGTGCGCCAGCGCGAGGTTCTGCCTCACGCCCTTCAGGCTCGGGTCGATGGCGAGCGCCTCGCGGTAGCGCCAGGCGGCCTCCTCATACTGGCCCATCCGCGCGAAGACGGCGCCGAGCCCCGCCAGCGCGCCCGCGCTCGTCGGCCTCGCGCTCAAGACCTTCTCGTAGGCCGCGCGCGCGCCCTGCAAGTCGCCCTTCTCCAACAGCACGTCGCCTTCGAGCGGCGCTTCGTCTGCGGAAGCGTTGGGGGCGGCGGGGGCCGTGGGTGTGACGGGGGCGACGGCCACGTCGGGAGACTCGGAGGCGTTCTGCGCCGACTTCGCGCGCTGCGTCTCGGCCGTGGGCTCCTTCTCCTGCTGCTCCTGGTTGAGCTGCTGGATGAGGACGCGCTCGCGCTCGGCGTCCGCGGGTCGGTTCAGGCGGTGGTAGACGCGCGCCAGCAGCACGTGCGCCGCCGTGAACTTCGGGCTCTTCTCGACGACCGCTTCGAGCATCGTCGCGGCCTCTTCGGTACGCCCGCGCGCCTGCTCAAGCTGCGCCATCTGGTAGAGCGGCGCCGCGTCGCCCGGCCTCAGTTCCAGGGCACGTTTAAGAAGGGCTTCGGCCTCGTCGAGATTCCCGTCCTCGCGGTCGAGCCAGCCGAGGCGGACGTTGGCGTTGAAGTCGCGCGGGTTGTGCGCCAGCTCGGCGGCGAACTCGCCCGCCGCCTTCACGCGGTCGCCGGAGAAGAGGTAGGCGTTCCCGAGCTGCGAGTGGGCGGTCGGCAATGCGGGGTTCTGCTGCCCGGCCGCGCGCAGTTCCTCAATCGCCTTCGGGAAGTTCTTAATCGCGAGGTAGAAGGAGCCGACGATGAGGTGCGCCTCGGCCGAGTCGATGCGCGAGAAGACGGTGCTCACTAAGGGCTCGGCCTTCTCCGGCTGTCCGAGGGTGATGTAGGCCGTGCCGAGGGCGTAGGAGGCGGCCACGTCGTCGGGCCGCGCCTTGTGCACCGCCTCAAGCTCGGCGACCGCCTCGGGCATTTTGTTCAGATGGAAGTAGGAGAGGCCGAGCAGCACGCGCGCTTGGTAGTTCAGGGGCTGCGCGGCCGCGACCTTCGACAGCTCGGCGGCGGCCGACTCGAACTCCTCGGTCTTGAAGTAGGCGATGCCGAGGTTGAGCCTCGTCTCCTGCATCGAAGGCTCGGCGGCGAGCGCCGCCTTGTAGTTCTTCACCGCCTCGCCGTACTGGCCCAGACTCGCGAAGACGACGCCGAGGTTCGAGAGCGCGTCGGCGCGGTTGGGGACGCCGCGCAGCGCGGCCTCGTAGGCGGCGCGCGCGCCCTGAAGGTCGCCCCGCTGCTGCAACTCGACCCCGCGCGCGAAGTCTGCTTCGGACTGGCGCACGGCCGCCCCGTCCTGCACCGGGCTCAAGGACAGCAACAGAGCTAAAGACAGACCGGTGAGCATAAGAATTTTGGGTGAACCGTGATGCCTTAGGAATCTTTAAATGGGCGCCGCCCGGGGAGACATCCGCCGCACTAATCGGCGCAGATTATAGCCGATGAGTTTGGGGGCCACAAAGAGGCTCGGCCTGCTTGTTCTCATCAAGCGCACGCCACGTTTCAGGGCGCCGCCGCGCGCGCGCGCCACTTGGCCTCGACCTCCGTTAGCTCCGCCGCCGCGGGGTCGCCGGGGCGCGCGTTGAGGTACTTGCGTAGCTGGTCGGCCGCTTCACGATAGCGCCCCTCGCGAGCGTAGAGGTTGCCGAGGTGGATGAGCGCGCGCAGCTCGCGCTCCGTGTTGAAGCTCAAAGCCTTGACGAGCGCGCCTTCGGCCTGCTCGCGGCGGTTGAGTTCGAGGTAGGCGATGCCGAGCAGCAGGTACGCGTTGGCGTCGTCGGGCCGCGCGGTCGTGGCCTGTTCCAGGTACTTGGCCGACTCCTCGAACTCGCGCTTTTCGAGCTTGCAGTAGCCGGCGCCGCGCAGCGCAGGCCCGTAGCGCGGGTTGACCTTCAGCGCGCGCGCGAAGTCTTCGGCCGCCTCGGCGAGCTTGCCCGAGAGGATGAGCAGGTCGCCGCGCTCGGCGAGCGCCTGGAAGTAGTCCGGGAACGCCTCGACGGCGCGCGTGAGGCTCTGCAAAGCCTTGTCGTTCTGGTTCCCCTCCCTGAACTTGAGCGCCTCCCTGAAAGCCTGTCGCGCCTGCTTCGGCACCTTCTGCTCGACCTCCGCGACCGAGACGGCCTCGGCCCGCTTCGGGGCGCCGGCCGGCGCGGCGTCTTTACGGAGGGTGAGGTTGACGTTCAGGTCGCCGGTGGCCGTGAAGGTCGTGTCCGCCTCGACCCCTTCGGAGGCGAGTTTCGCGTCGGTCAGGCTCTTGGCCGCGACCACGTAGACGCCCTCGGGGATGTCGTGGAACTCGTAGCGGCCCTGCTCGGTGGTGAAGGTCTGGCGCGGCACGCCGCTGCGGCTGACGAGCGTGACGACGGACTGGCCCGCCGGCATCCCCTCGGGCATGGAGACCTGACCCTGGATGGTGTAGACCCTGACGGGCAGGGGCAGCCGCGGCAGCTCGTGCCCCTGCCCCGCGGCGGTGGCGGCACACAGGAGGAGGGCCGCGACCACACCCGCGGCGGCCTTAACGTCCGTGAACCGAGGTCGCGTGGACATCTGCGCCTCCTCCTCCGAAAAGAGTTCTGGTGCGGCGGGGGCCTACGGGAGACCTCCGCCGCACCAGTTGGACAGACGGGAGTTTGACGGGCCGGCTTTAGAAGTAGAACTTGAACGCGATCTCTACCCTGCGGTGGCCGTGCTTGTTGACGATCTGGCCGAAGCTGCTGGCCGTGTTCGGGTCAATCGCGAAGCCCTTGGTCGGGTCGCACAGCGTGCTATCGGCAGCGATCTGGCTCGTGCCCGTCGGCGTGCCGGCCGGGATGCGGAAGCAGCCGCCGGTCGCCGGGTTGGTGACGTTGACCGTGTTGAGCGCGAGGCTCTGGCCGTTCAGGCCGGCGATGTCGCCGAGGCCGGAGTTGGCGTACGCCTGGTTGAAGACGTTGAAGAGCCCGAGCCTGAACTGCAACTTCTTACTCTCCGTGAAGTTGAAATTCTTGAAGAACGTCACGTCGAAGTTGCTCGTCGTCGGGGAGCGCAGGTAGAACGGCGACTGGTACGGCCCTGAGCCGCCGAACGGCGGGATGGCGAAGGCCTTGACGTCCAGATAGCTGCCGTTCAGGTTGGTGTTCCCGGTCGAGGCGTTGCGCAGGACGATGGGCGCGATGCCGGAGGCCGCGGGCGAGTTCCCGCCGGCCACGCCGTTGTTGCCGAAGAAGGAGAAGAGCACGCTGTTGCCGGTGAGCGCGCCCGTAAACCTGACGCGGATGGGCTGGCCGCTCTGCAGGGACGTGATGCCCGACATCTGCCAGCCGTTGAGCGCGCCCTTCGTGAACCAGTTCCGGAACCCGCCGCGGGCGAGGTCGGGGAAGTTGTAGTTGTACGACAGGTTGAAGATGTGCGTCCGGTCGTAGGGCAGGATGCCGTAGTTGCGTCCGCGCGTGTCAACCGGGTCAACGATCTGGTCGCCGTCCGACTCGCCCACGGCCGTCGTGCCGAGCGCCTTCGAGAAGGTGTAGGTCAGGAAGTACTGCAACGACCTGCCCAGCTGGCGGTTGAGCGTCAACTGCATCGAGTGATAGTTCGAAGTGCCGTCGAACGACTGCACCTGGATGCCGCCGCCGTTGCCGGAGTAGGCCGGGAAGGGCAGCAGCAGCGCCAGCGACGCGCCCGTCGCGGCGATGGCGGCGCGGTGGACGGGGTTCGAGAGGTCGGCGCAGTTGGGGCCGTTCGGGCAATCGACGCCGAACTTGCCCGAGGTCAGGTTGTTCAGGATGAAGTTGATGCCGCGCTTCTGCGGCAGGTGCCGGCCGAAGGTGCCGACGTAGGCGACTTCGAGGACGTTCTGGTACGGCAGGCGGCGCGCGAGCGAGACGCTCGCGGTCATGATGCGCGGCGTGCCGTTCTCGAAGCGGTTCTGGGTGGTGAAGCCGCCGGGGCAGTTGCCCACGACGCGGCAGTTAGCGCCCGGGGCCTGCGTGACCGGGTTGAACTTGGCCAGGTTGTCGAGCGTGACGTCGTTGTTCGGCGCGCCCCAACTGTCGGCGTGCACGTTGAGGAGGTTCGGCGGCAGCCCCTGCACCGTGTACTGGAAGTTGCCCTGGACGCGGTTATAGAAGACGCCCGCGCCGCCGCGCAAGACCGTGCTGCCGTTGCCGAACATGTCCCACGCGACGTTGAGGCGCGGCGCGACCTTGATGCCCGGCCCCTTGTCGTAGACGCCCGCGGGGATCTCGCCGCGGCTCTCAAGCAGGAAGCCGTTCGGCCGGTTCAGGTCGGGCTTGCCGTCGGCGCCGAGCAGGTACGGCCCCTGGTTGCGCTGGTAGGCGGCCGGGTCGAAGACCGCGCCGAGCCCCGTCTGCTCCTTGTTGGTGCCGAAGTAGGAGATGCGCGCGCCGAACTCGAGCGTCAGGTTCGGGCGCAGCTTGTAGCTGTCCTGCCCGTAGCCCTCGGTGTTCCAGAAACGGTAGAGGCCGACGGGGACGTTCGTGCTCTGGTCGAAGGCGTTGATGCGCCCCGTGTAGAGGTTGGCGAAGGCGTTGCCGGTCGAGCGGCCCTGGTTGGCCTCGAACTCGACCTGCCCCTCGGGCGCGGCCTGGATGTTCTGCTTCTTGGAGGCGCGCTCGACGGCGAAGCCGAACTTCAGCGTGTGGTTGTTGTAGACCTTCGACACCGTGTCGGCGGCCGAGAGGCTGTCGTTGTAGGCGAAGAGCGGGAGGCCGCCCGGCTGCCACATGTTCGCGCCGTTCGACTCCCAACTGATGAGCTGGAGCGGGGCGTAGGGCGTCGAGGCCCGGTTGCCCCAGGGCGTCTGGAGGTTGGCCACGCCGAGGGCGGACTTGCTGACCTTCGACGGGTCGGCGTAGTTGTAGAAGAGCCCGAGCTTGCTCGCGCTCAGCACGACCTCGTTCGTCATCGTCGGGTTGATGACGCTCGTCATGTTGATCGCGGCCGAGCGGCCGAGGTTGTCGCCGACGACGTGGCTCGGCAGCTCGAACGCCGACGGCCCCCACCAGATGCCGTAGGGCGAGTCGTCGGTCTCGGCCTCGCGCGCGAGGCGCAGGTACATGTTGGTGTTATTCGAGACCTTGTAGTCGAACCTCATCTTGAGGTCGGTGCGGTCGCTCGGCGCGATGACGTTCGACGCGTAGTTGCGATGCTGGTTCGCGAGGCCCGTCCCCGGCGCCGGGTTGAAGTTCGGCAGCGGGTAGAGGTTCAGCAGCGCCGAGCCGAGCGCGTTCCGGTAGGGCGTGAAGTTGCCGTTCGGCACAGGGTCTCGGGCGCCGCCGTCGAGCCCGGCCCCGCCCCCGGCGGGGCAGCCCGCCCAGCTAATCGTGTCCGGCGGGCAGAGAAGGCCGCTGGCGTAGAAGGAGGGCGAGTGGCTGAAGTCGCCGTTGCGCTCGGCGGCGGTCGGGACGGTGCCGACGCGCGAGCCGCGGTCGGGCCGCTGGCGCTGCACCTCGAAGCCGGTGAAGAAGAAGAGCCGGTCGCGGTTGCGGTTGAAGTGGGTGAAGGGCAGGAGGATGGGGCCGCTCACGTTGCCGCCCGGGTATTTGAAGTCGGTCTGCGGGCGCTTGTTGCCGAGCACCGCGTTCGAGCGGTCGTTGGCCTGGAGGCTGTTGGGGCGCGCGTAGTAGTAGAGCGTGCCGTGGAAGTCCTTGGTGCCGCCCTTGGTCGTCGCCGAAATCTGCACGCCGCCCGAGCCGTACTCGGCGGCGTAGTTGCTCGTCTTGACCGTCACCTCCTGCACCATGTCCACGTTGGGCGTGATGATGGTGCCGTTGTTCGAGCCGATGTCGATGACGCGCGAGCCGTCGATGCTGACGTTGTTGTTCTGGCCGCGGATGCCGTTGACGGTGTAGTTGGCCGTGGCGTTGGCGCCGCCGCCGAACGAGACGCGGTCGATGCCGGAGTTCGGGTCGCTCGCGTCGGGCGCGACCACGCCGGGCAGCACGCGCAGCAGCTCAAGGCTGCTGCGGCTGATGATCGAGAGGTTCTCGATCTGCGTCGAGGTGATGGTGTCCGACCTCTCGCCGGTCTCGGTCTTGATGGCCGAGCCCTGGTCGGTGACGGTGACCGTCTCGGTGGCCGTGCCGATCTCCAGCGCCACGTCCAGGCCGCGCGTCTCGTTCGGGGCCAGCATGAACTGCTGCTCGGAGGTCTTGAAGCCCGGCCCCTCGACCCGGAGCGTGTACTGGCCGGGATCGACCGAGGTGAAGGAGAAGGCGCCGTTGTTGCTCGTCGTCGCCTTGCGCTCGCCGCCGCGCGCGTCAACGAGCGTCACCGTGGCGTTAGGCACGACCGCCCCGGCCGGGTCTTTCACGTCGCCGCGCACCGTGCCGGTCGAGCCCTGCGCGAAAGCGGCGGGCACGGCCGCGAACATGGAGAGCGCCGCGAGCAGCAGGCAGGAGAGGAGGAGTCTCACCCTCCCCCTACCGCCGGAACCCTGCCCGAAGCCGTTTGACGTTGATTGCCGCGCCTGAGTCGCTGACATGGGTGGTGGCCTCCAGAGAAACCTTCGGTTCTTGAAGCGGCTAACAGACTAATTCAGTCTGCGAATTAAATCGGGGACACGGGTCGGCCGCAACGAAAAGCTCAAGAGCAAGGGAGAAGGAAATCAAGGGTCTCAACCTCTCCGACGTCGTGAGAATTACCCCGTCGGCCCCGGCTCGCTTACAGCGAACCGCGGCCGACGGAGACGCCTCGTCGATTCCGGCTCAAACTATTTAATTGCAGCGGACTGATTGACCTGAAAGCGTTGCGCTTTGTTGCACGACCAAACAAAAGCTAATACTAAGTCCCTCCTTTGTCAAGATTTTTTTTCGGAAGCCTTCAGTTTATCGGCGCGTGCGAGGCTGTTCCGTCTTCACCTCCCGGCCGGGCGGCCCGATTGTCACTCTCGCCGCGGATGGTTTAAGTTACGTGCATGAGGCTCGCCCTGACCATCGTGCTCGTCGCGGCCGCGTGTACAGCACAGGCGGCGCGCGCGGTCGGGCCGCAGGCGGCGTCGGTCGAATTTGTTGATATCACGAACCAATCGGGAATTAAGTGGGGCGCCAAACAATTGGCCCCGGGGCTCAGGTACCTGATAGAGACGATGGGCGGGGGCGGCGGCTTCCTCGACTACAACAACGACGGGCTCCTCGACATCTACCTCGTCAGCTACACGCAAGTGTCCGGGCCTGACGCCGGGACAAGGCCGAGGGACGCGCTCTACCGCAACAACGGCGACGGCACTTTCACGGACGTGTCGGAGGCGGCCGGCATCGACAACCGCATCGCCGGGATGGGCATCGCCTCCGGCGACTACAACAACGACGGCTACGCGGACATCTACATCACGGGCTACGGCGCGAGCCGCCTCTACCGGAACAACCGCGACGGGACTTTTACGGACGTGACGGAGAAGGCCGGCGTCAACAACAAGCTCTGGGGCGCGGGCGCGGCCTTCTTCGACGCCGACGGGGACGGCTACCTCGACCTCTTCGTCTGCAACTACCTCGACTTCGACCCGGCGGGGAAAGTCCCCTGCGACATGTTCGAGGGACGCCCCTACTGCTACATCTCGAAGTTCAAGGGGCAGCCGCCGGTGCTCTACCGCAACAACCGGGACGGGACGTTTACGGACGTGAGCGCGAAGGCGGGGATAGCCGGGCACCGTGCGAAGGGGCTCGGCGTGGTCGCCTTCGACTACGACGGCGACGGGCGCGTGGACATCTTCCAGGCGAACGACTCCGACCCGAACTTCCTCTTCCACAACAACGGCGACGGGACGTTCACGGAGGTCGCGCTCGAAGCCGAGTGCGCGCTCGACCCGAACGGGGCGGTGCGCGGCGGGATGGGCGTGGACGCGGAGGACTTGGACGGCGACGGCCGCCTCGACCTCTTCGTCACTAACTTCTCGCAGCAGACCAACGCCTTCTGGCACAATAACGGCGACGGGACGTTCACCGAGATGACGTACGAGATGGGGCTCGGCAAGGTCAGCCTGCCGACGAGCGGCTTCGGCACGCGCTTCTTCGACTACAACGACGACGGGCTGGTTGACCTGTTCGTCCTCAACGGCCACCCGTTCGAGCCGATCCAGAAGGTCTTCCCCGAGACGACCTACGCCGAGCCGCCGTTCCTCTTCGAGAACACGGGGCGCGGGATGCGCGACGTGGCGGCCGAGCACGGCACGGCTTTGAAGAAACATTACCTCGGGCGCGGCCTCGCGGTCGGCGACATCGACAACGACGGCGACCCCGACCTGCTCCTGATGAACGCGGGCGAGCCCCCCGTGCTTTTAAGAAACGACGGCGGGAACCGCAACAACTGGCTCGGCCTCAAACTCGTCGGCTCGAAGAGCAACCGCGACGCCGTGGGCGCGCGGGTGACGATCAAGGTCA